>Ga0209125_1000526_pt1 | contig 47929 bp, 45 predicted proteins | sample BarGraIncub1131A_FD_184503 | JGI IMG/M metagenome (GOLD analysis project Ga0209125, IMG submission 184503) | Arctic peat soil microbial communities from Barrow, Alaska - Barrow Graham LP Incubations 11-31A (SPAdes) (version 2) | ecosystem: Environmental > Terrestrial > Soil > Wetlands > Peat... | reverse complement strand
GGTCCCTGCCGCTCCTTCTGGACGATATAGCGGCAGGGAAGCGACGGGAAGGCGGCCTCCATGAACTCCCTGACCTGCCCGCCGTTCTCGTCGGTGATGAATAGGTATTCGGTGGCGTTCAGTGGGGTAAGCCGGCAGATGATGTGTTCGAGCACGGTCTTCCCCGCCACATGAACCAGCGACTTTGCCTTGGTGTGCGTGTGGGGTCTGAGTCGGGTCCCTTTTCCGGCAACGGGAAGCAGTATTTTCATGCGAAATCTCCTCGGCAGATAGCTGGCGCCTGGGCAAACCGCCCGGATAAGACAGTCTGCACAACGGCTTTCTGTAATAGAATGGTGCCTGGGTGGTATGCGCGCCGTGCGGAGCAGAGAAACTTCCAGGCAGCACAATCACAGGCGGCGCGATACTAGCACAAAAACCGCATTGAAGCCACCTGCATCTGGCCGGTTCCCGACCAGTCTATCAGTCCAGAATCTCCCGGCTTGGCCAACATCGCGGCGGGCGGAAGCGGTTTGGCAATGGGATTGAGTCCCGGCGGATCGGCAAGTCCTGCTTTGTTGATGATATCGTCCGTGTAGCCGCCGCGGTGAACCCAAACGAACATTGACAGCATACTGACAATATGCATAATGAACAAGCGAGCGCCACCGGCTCCGGGTGTGGTAAACTCATGATAAAAGAATTCGCGAGGCGCCCCCTAAGCAGCGGTTTTTTGTCGGGGAAACGGGAAGTAAATCGAATTCACCATCGGAGAACGGGCCTTATCATGAACGCTAAGAAAAAGCAGCACATGGATATGGACAGGAACGTCGGGTTCCTTCTGGCCAAGGCGTACCAGCGCGCCTGCGTGATCTTCAAGGAAGAGTTCGAGGCATACGACCTGACGTCCCAGCAGTTTGGCCTGCTCGGCTTTCTCTGGCAGGAGGACGGCATCACCCAGGCCGAGCTGTCGGCGAAGAGCCAGATCGACCGGACCACCATGGGAGGGCTGATCGACAGGCTGGAAAAGGAGGGGCTCCTGGTCCGGCGCAGCCACCCGGAGGACCGCCGGGCCTACCGGATCTGCCTGACGGAGAGGGGCAAGGCGCTGCAGCCGGAGTTGACGCCGATTGCCGAGGCTGCCCAGCTAAAGTTTACCGCCAAACTCGATCCGCAGGAGGTCGAGACGTTGAAGTCACTGCTGGAGAAAATCCGCAGCTGATCCCCTGGAGAACTCCATGCGCAAAATCATACTCTTGCTGGCGACACTGCTGCCTCTGGCAAGCGCGGCCTGGGCCGAACCGCTCAGCCTCAAGGATTGCCTGGCCAGGGCGGCGGCAACCAATCAGGGACTGAAGGCCGCGTCCTACGACATCGGGATCGCCCAGGAACAGATCCAGGTCGCCAGGAGCGGTCTGCTCCCCCGAGTGGACCTGCAGGCGGGCTATCAGGCCCAGCTGGAGCCGCAGGCCGTGAAGTTCGGGCAGCTGGTGCAGGAGACCCAGGAACCGGACTTCGCCTTCCTGAACTTCACCGTGTACGGCACCCTGTACGACTTCGGCAGGACGCGCTCCCGCATGGGAGCCGCCCGGATGCAGAGGGACGCGGCACAGCACAATTATTCCGGCTCGGAACAGGATCTGTTCCTTCAGGTGGTGCGCGCCTACTACGGCATCCTCGAGGCGGGCAAGCTGGTTACTGCTGCCAACGACGAGGTGGTACAGATGAACTCCCACCAGCAGACCGCCCAGGCCCTCTTCGAACAGGGGGTGGTGACCAGGAACGACCTGCTCCAGGCGGAAGTGCGGGTCGCGGCGAGCCGGCAGAAGCTGTACAGCGCGACGAACGGCGTGGAAAACGGCTGGCTGCTCTTGAACTACCTGACCGGAGCCCCCGCGCAGTTTCGCGGCCAGCTCCAGGAAGAGTCCGAACCCGCTCCGGTCACCGGCGTGCAGGCGCAGCCCGACCTCTCGAAAAGAGGCGAGATCGCGGCGCTCAAAGACGCCGTCTCCGCAGGGGAGTTCGCCATCACGGAGGCGAAGAGCTACTACTATCCCGAGCTGTTCGCCAAGGTCGCGCTCGACTACGTCCAAAACGACAAGGTGCGGGAGCAGGCCATCATGTCGGGAGTACTCGGACTCAAGGTGAACCTGTACGACGGGAATGCTACCAGTTCCAGGCTCAGGCAGGCGGTGCAGGCGCGGTCCCGGGACGAGGAAAGACTGAGGGATCTGGAGGCGAGGGTAGCGCTGGAACTTGCCATGGCCCAAAACGACATGAGTGTGGCCGCGGCCAGGATCAAGGTGGCGCAGAAGGCGATTCAGCAGGGTGTGGAGAACCTGAGGATCACCAAGGACCGCTACCAGGAAAAGGTCGGCACCGCCACCGAGGTGGTCGATGCCCAGACGCTCCTGACGCAGACCCGCACCGACTACTTCCAGAGTGTCTTTGACCTGCAGGTGGCGGCAGCCAGGGTGAAGAGAGCCACAGGCGAGCTGTAAAAAAGGCAATTAACAATTAACAATTAACAATGGACAATTTGCTTCCTGCAAACACCTTACTCGGTTCTGCGGCGCTCAATGTGGATCCACAATCGATTGACAATTCGCCTGATTAGCAAATCGCCTGCGTTTAACCTGCCGCGAACATCGCGTCCCCTAAGGAAGCTCTTACAGGGTTTATCTCACTCCCATGAATATCGCACCCTGGAGGAGCCCCTACAAGATTCATTCAGGGGTTCCAGACATTAGGCGAAAGTACAGTAATGATCAGATATTTTTTTCAAAAGGGCCTTAATTGTCAATTATCAATTGTCAATTGCAGTTAACCGGAGGGACGAGATGGAGACGGGTGTCGAGGAAACAACAGACGCAAAGAAGGGGCTGAGCAAAAAGCAGCGCGGAGGGATCATTCTCCTCATCATACTCGTCTGCGCGGCGGCCTTTGGAGTTGAGAAGTGGGTAACGAGTAAGACTCATATCGAGACGGACAATGCATTCATAGAATCCCACATCCATTCGATTTCCAGCAGGATTCCTGCCATGGTAAAGCGGGTGACCGTGGTCGACAACCAGTTTGTACACAAGGGCGACCTGCTGGTGGAACTCGACGCCTCCGACTACCAGGCGCGCGTGAAGACGGCTTCTGCCTCCCTGGAGATGGCCAGGAACGAGACCTCCGGCGATTACGCCCAGGTGGAGAGCGCCCGGGCGAGCATCGGTCTCGCCAAGGCCAAGCTCGATCAGGCGAACCTCGACCTGGCGCGCGGCGAGGCGCTTTACGCCAAGGAAGTCATTGCCAAGGAGCAGTTGGACCGGCTATTTACTGCCAGAAAGATCGCCCAGATGCAGCTCAAGGAGGCGCAGGAGGCCGAGCACCATGCCCAGGCGGTCATCGGCCTCTCGGGAACCGGCTCCAAGGACGCCCGGGTAGCTCAGAAGCAGGGCGAACTTGAGACGGCGTCACTCAGCCTTTCCTACGTGCGTATCGTCGCGCCAAGCGATGGCTACATCACCAAGAAATCGGTTGAGGCGGGAAATTACGTACAGCCGGGACAGTCGCTGATGGCCCTGGTCACCCTCGACGACGCCTGGGTAACGGCGAACTACAAAGAGAGCCAGCTCACCGACGTAAAGCCCGGGCAGAAAGTGGAATTCACCGTGGATACCTATCCGGGGAGCATTTTCAAGGGTAGCGTCGAGAGCATCATGGCGGGGACCGGCGCGGCATTTTCGATGCTGCCGCCAGAGAACGCGACCGGGAACTACGTGAAGGTGATCCAGCGGATACCGGTCCGGATAGCCATCGACAAGGGAAGCGATCCGAAGCACCTGTTGCGCATCGGCATGAGCGTAGTCCCGACCATACTGACAGAGAAAACCTTCAGCGAAGTCATCAAAGGGCGGTAGAACCGGTAAAACCGTGTTAGTCCGTGTCAGTCCGTGTTAGTCCGTGTTAGTCCGTGTCAGTCCGTGTTAGTCCGTGTCAGTCCGTGTCAGTCCGTGTCAGTCCGTGTCAGTCCGTGTCCATCTCATCGCCCCAGAAAAACGGTTCCCATGGAAAATGCTGAAAAGAATATAAACAAATGGCTCATCACCATCACGGTCATGCTCCCGGCCATCATGGAAATCGTCGACACCTCCGTCGCCAACGTCGCGCTGCCCCATATGCAGGGGAGCCTCAACGCGGGGACGGACGAGATCACCTGGGTCCTCACCTCGTACCTGGTCAGTAACGCCGTCGTCCTCCCGATGACCGGCTGGCTCGCCCGCATGTTCGGCAGGAAAAGATTCCTAATCACCTGCATCGTCCTCTTCACCATCGCCTCCTTCCTGTGCGGCGCGGCGCCGACCCTCGGCATGCTGATCTTTTTCCGAGTGCTGCAGGGGGCAGCCGGCGGCGCACTGATACCGATGAGCCAGGCGATCATGATGGAAACCTTCCCGCCCTACCAGCAGGGAATGGCGATGGCGATCTTCGGGATCGGCGCCATGTTCGGCCCGATCATAGGCCCGGCGCTGGGCGGCTGGATCACGGACAACATGAACTGGCGCTGGATCTTCTACATCAACATACCGATCGGGATCGTTGCCGTCACCATGGCGAGCTTCTTCATCTACGACCCGAGCTACCTGAAGCGGACCAAGGTCAGCGTAGACTACTGGGGGCTCGCCCTTCTGGTCGTGGGACTTGGCGCGCTCCAGATCGTCCTCGACAAGGGGCAGCAGGAAGACTGGTTCAACTCGCCCTTCATCCTTTCCTGCTCGGCCATCTCCGCCCTCGCACTGATCTCTTTGCTCTATGTGGAGCTGACCCACCCGCACCCGATCGTCAACCTGCGACTGTTCAAGAACGTCTCCTTCGCGGCCGGGAATCTCATCATGTTCGCCGTCGGGTTCTGCCTGTACAGCTCCATCATGCTGATACCACTATTCCTGCAGACGCTGATGGGTTACAACGCCACCATGGCGGGTATGGTGCTGGCTCCCGGCGGGATCTCCACGCTGATTTGCATGCCGTTTGTCGGTGCGATAATCCAGCGCTACGACGGGAGGAAGGTGGTCTTCTGCGGTCTCTTGATCGGGGCCTGTTCCATGTTCATCATGCAGAGGTTCTCACTCGAAGCGGCCTATGCCGACTTCGTCTGGCCGCGGATCGTGCTCGGGGTAGGTCTTGCCATGATCTTCGTCCCGCTCACCACGCTCACCCTGTCCACCATTGCCAAGGAAGAGATGGGGAACGCGACCGGGATCTACAGCCTTTTGCGCAACATCGGGGGGAGCGTCGGCATAGCGATCTCGGCGACGCTTCTTTCCCGCTACTCGCAGTTCTACCAGACCAGCCTCGTGGCGCATGTGAACCCGTATAACCCCGTGGTCCAGTCGAAGATCGCCCTGTTAAAAAGCGCGACCATGGCGCACGGGATGGATGCCGTGGCCGCCGAGAAAAGCGCCCTCGGCATCATCTACGGCGTGGTTCGGAGACAAGCCGCCATGCTCGCCTACAACAGGATCTTCTTCGTAGTGGGGATAGCCTTCCTGGTCATGATCCCGATGCTGCTCCTGCTCAAGAAGCCGAAACGTCACGCCCCGCCGGCAGGGCATTAGAGGGAATCGCCTCAAAGAAAAGTTGCCGGGTTCGACGGTCTCATTCCTCCGCAGGCTCTATCACCCGTGCGGCCTCACCGCCACACTTCTTACAAGTTCCTTGCAGCACGAGAGACCGTCCTGACATTTTCCCCACTCTAAGCTGCAGAGACGTTCCGATTCTACAATGCGAGCACCAGACACAGTCCAGGATTTCCTTTCTCACAGATTCTGGCACCTGGTCCCACCGGCTCCTTGCCTCGGGGGTGAATTTCGGCAGCTGAATGACAGCCGCCTTCTTGGCGAAATGCCGTTCAAAAAGCTCCTTGGCCCTGAGAAACCCCTCCTCGCTCATCCCCACAGATTTAGCTTTGCCTGCCGGGTTTGATAGGTATCCCTTTTCATGGAGCCTGTTCAGCGTGTCCCAGTCAAATCCCTTCCATGCACTCGCACCGAATCCCTCATGCCTTTCATGGGTCACCAGTAAAAGAAGTGCCAGGGTGTATTCATCTATTTTGTCTTCGTCGAAGTCCATTTGTCCTCCGCCCAACGGTCTTTTGCGTGTGCCGGGCCGCGTAGGTTGCGGCTTCCGAACCAGCTCCCTTGTTATAAGCGCCTGTATTCCATATACCGAGCCGTATTTTCAGCGGTTTCACTGCCAAAGAGAATTTCTATGACATACAAACTCATATCAATTCCTGCGCTAATGCCTGCAGATGTGATCACTTTACCGTTATCAACGAAACGAGCATCCCTGTTAATTTCGGTGTCAGGAGCTATTTCGGCGAGCGCTTCAAAAGCGCTGTGATGCGTAGTTGATTTCTTTCCGTCGAGCAAACCGATTTTCGCAAGAAGAAGCGCGCCTGTGCAAACGGAAAGGACCTTGTCAGCGTAATATGCGGAGTTCGTTATCCAGGAGAGGACGTCATGCTGCCGCAGGAGAGGCCGGGTTCCGCTACCGCCTGGGACGATTAGAATGTCTGGTTGTGGAGCGTCATCAATTGAATAATCAGGATTTACAGAAAGGCCATTCCTGGCTTTTACAGGGTTTTTTTCTCTGGCAACAGTATAGACGTTCAGAAGGGAATAATCGCTTAGTTCATTTGTGACGGAAAAGACCTCAAATGGGCCAGCAAAATCAAGAACCTCTACATCGTCAAATATGAGGATTGCCGTGTTCAGTTTTTTCATTCAATTTCCCTTCCCGCATAAGACTAGGCAGGCCTCCCCCTCCGGTCACTACGTTAGCTACCTTGGGAGCAGTTGCCGCACTGCCGCCAGCACCGCCGCATAGTCCGGTTCCTGGGTGACTTCGGGAACATGCTGGATGTAGCAGATGGTGTCGCTGCGATCCACGACGAAGATCGAGCGGGAAAGGAGTTTGAGCTCGTCTATGAGGACGCCGTACGCAAGGCCGAAGGAGCGGTCGCGGTAGTCAGAAAGGGTGACCACCCTGTCTATCCCCGCGGCCCCGCACCACCTCTTCTGGGCGAATGGGAGGTCGACGCTGATAGTGAGCACCGCTACGTCTCCGGGGAGCCCCCCGGCTTCCTGATTGAAGCGCCGCGTCTCGGTGTCGCAGACCGGCGTGTCCAGTGAAGGAACAGCACTTATGATTTTGATCCTCCCTGCATAGTTCGCCAGGTTCACAGGTGTGAGAGAATTGTCGACCACGGTGAAATCCGGGGCAGCGTCCCCCACCTTCAGTTCCGGTCCGACGAGTGTCATGGGATTTCCCTTGAATGTAATCTTTGGCATGCTTCCTCCTAAGGAATGATTTTATTGGTAAGCGTAAGACAATCGGCAGGGAAAGCTTCCTCCCTCAGAGCCAGCGCGTTCCCTTCGCCTCCTCCTTAAAGATGTAGGGAACTAGTATAATTCCTGCTGTCCGATGACTCCCGGCAAGCGTTTGGGAGCCTTAATCCGGAGCTGCTTATTGACATTCATGCGCCCGGACACGACCTCAATGTCGCTGACCGATACGCCAAATTCATCAGCCAGAAATCGCACCATATGATCGGTGGCCCGCCCTGCACGCGGGACTGCTGTTACACTGACACAAAGCTGATGCCCCTTCACCTTGCCGATGGCGTCGCGTTTAGCATTTGGGGTGCCAAGGATATTAAGCACCAGAGTATCACCATCCCACGTATAAAACGGTTTCTTCATTATGCCTCGGCGATGTACTGGATTTTTTACCCGCTAACACTTGAAGGGCGACATCGATGCCTACAAGCAAGGTTTTTCAGAGCCCCTGACTGCTATTCTCATTTGTCGAAACATGTCCAGCCGATCCGCAAAATATATCATACCATTATTTCGTCACTAGAATAAATGGCTACTCAATATCAGGTGAGAATAGAATTAACAAGAGAAAAAACCTCCAGACGATCAAAGGTCCACATGGCAGCACCGTCCAGTCTGTAAAATGTGGAGTTGCCCCCTCGGGATTGGAACCACGTCAGGTGGGCAAGCATCCTAGATCGGTGGGCGCCGGTCTGCGGTGAGGGTATGCCCAGGGCATTGCCGGATGCTGTATTGGCAGGTGTTGTCAGAGATGCCCACGCTGCCAGGATATTTTTGCGGTTCAGAAACTGGTGAAATATAGCATATAAGTGGGAAGCGAAATCTGGTAAAGTACCACCAATATGCAGATTAGCCCGGACAGGCGGGCCAACTTGGACAAATCCAGGACCTGCCAGGGATGAGAATCTCCAGGTGGGAACCTGTGGGCCAGACAGCCTGAATATCAACCCACTTGAGAGAACCTGGATACGCAACGCCCCGAGTATATGTGTGGCCAGTGGACACGGTCTCCCTGTTTTTAGCAAAACATTGGCCGTATTTGTGGGCGACCGAGCGGTAAATATCTGCCAGGTCTTACGCATCCTGTATTCAAGTAGCTATGCTGCCAGAGCAATAGGAGTCGTCCCTATGGATACAAATTACTGGAGTGAACAGTTGTTTAAAGCTATGGTCGAAGCTGACCGCTCTGGGGCTGCCGAGATCATTACCCAGGCACTTGCTGTCGGGATCGGTCCGCATCAGGTTATTGCTGGCATCCTTGACCCTGCAATAGTCCGGTTGGGACGGTTGTGGGAAGATGAGTCGATGTCGCTTGCTCAGAACTTCGTAGCATCAAAAATTGCTGAAGATGCGTTAATTCGCTGTGTCCCTTGCACTAAGGAAAGGCAGCATACCAAAGGTGCTGTCGTGATCGGCAATATCGAGGACGATTTCCACAGTCTTGGACGCCGTACCGTAGGTCTGTTTCTAAGTGCCGCAGGGTGGGATGTCCATGATCTTGGAAATGACGTGCCGGCAGAGCAGTTTGTGGAAAAGGCGATCGAGGTAAACGCCTCTGTAATCGGCGTATCAGCCATGATGCAGACCACTGCCTTGAACATACGCAAACTGCGTGACTTGATAGACGCTCAAGGTTTGAAGAGCAAAATCAAATTGGCGGTCGGTGGCGCGGTATTTAACTGGCGACCAGATCTGGTGGTTGAAGTGGGCGGCGACGGAACGGCCCACAACGCTGTTGGAGCTGATGATCTTTTCCTGAGACTACGGGCTGAGACAGTCAGAGCGGTGACGGCATGAACTCATACCAGAGAGTAATGAATACATTGTCTGGTCAACCGGTGGACCGTCTACCGGTTTTTGCAGTCCTGGGTGCGTACGGCGGAAAGTTAACAGGCACTGATCTGCGCACCCTTTTCAGTGATGCCTCTGCCTACGTGGCCGGGCAAAAGGCGCTCCAGAAAGAATTCGGCTTCGACCTGGTGCTGACACCCTTCGATTACAGCTCGATCGCCGAAGCGTTCGGCGGCGAGGTAGCGTGGTCTGCCGACCAGGTTCCCAACATGAAACGTCCGGCGGTGCGCAAGGCGGCTGATGCTCTGTTGTTACCTCTGCCCGATCTTAGGAGCGCCGGCCGTCTACCGATGATCCTTGAGGCAACCAGGCAACTTGCCGGCCTTTACAAGGAACAAGTTCCCATTATCGCCGTGCTGCCCGGCCCCGGTATCCTGCCAGCGCTTCTGGTCGGAATCGACCAGTGGATGGAAACGGTCCTGTTTGATCCTGAACTCGCCCAGAGACTGCTTGACTATACCGCTCCGTTTTTGGTTTCGTGGGCTAATGCCATGCTCACGGCGGGAGCCGACTGCCTGGCGGTTACCGAAGGTATGGCAACTGCGTCAATCGCCCCACGAGACATGTTTGCCCAACAATTCCTGCCCCATTTGCGGGACACCTTCAGCCAGATTCACGGCCCTAAGGTTTTAAACAGCACCGGCGGGTGCATGAACCAGGTACTCGATCTGCTTCCCGGTCTGGATGGTTTGGTGGGAGTCATGGTAGGGTCAAAGGACGATCTGGCCGAATCCCGGCTACTTGTGGGCCCCGACCTGACACTGATCGGCAACCTGGACAATCTCACCCTGCCGGCTATTTCTGCCGGCAAGGTATACGAAATGAGCATGGAAAGACTGCGGACTGCTGCACCATCGGGCCGCTTCATCCTGGCCAATGCCGGCGCGGACATGCCGCAAGCAACCCCCTCCGAGAACCTGCGTGCAATGCTTGCGGCCGGGGCCGCATATTCGGCAGAAGGCGGCGGTCGATCATGAAAACTCACACTATTTGGCTCAGTTGCGGTGTAGTACGTGCGGAGATGGAGCAGTTGCACCGCCTGGGGCTTATCGACGGAGAGTTGCTTTTTCTTGACTCAATGCTGCATATGAACCCGCCACAGCTGGAAGAGAAACTGACCGCGGCACTTGAGCAGAGGAAGGATTCTACAGGTTGCCTCGTGCTGGTCTACGGCGACTGTTCTGCCCGTATGCTTGATCTGGCACGCCGCTTCCAGGTGGGCAGAGTCTCTGTCATCAATTGTGCCCAACTACTGGTCGGTCGCGACCGCTATCGTCAGTTGATGCATGAAGAAGCCTTTCTGGTCCTTCCTGAATGGGCATTGCGCTGGGAACAGATCATGAAGGGTGAATTGGGGCTGACTACGGCGGTGGCGAAGGACTTGATGCGCGAAAATCGTGGCATTCTGGTTTATCTGGACACCGGTTTGGTTCCGGTTCCGACCCGGCAACTGGCAGAATTTTCTTCATATTCCGGTCTGCCCTGGCGGGTTGAGGCCGTGTCTCTGGACAACATGTTATCATCACTGCTGGCAGCTCAGGCTGAGGCTTGCATCCTTGCTTCACATCCGGAGACGGCATGAGCAATGCGGAGAACAGTAAATATTCCTCAACTGCCTCCCAGTTAATGGCCATTGAGGTCGTTTCGCAACTGCTGGTTTCCAGTTCACCGCAAAAACTGGGTGCGGCTCTGACTGAGCAGCTGCGTGAGCTGACCGGAGCCAAAACAGTCATGGTTTTTGTCCATAATCCGGGACCTGAAACAGATGAACTGTTGAATGCCAGCCCATTGCGCCGGGCTACAATCTTTGCACCAGATGAACTCAACAATTTTTGTCTCCAAAAAAGCCCTGACGAGCTCCCTTTTTCCCCGGATGAGCTACCTGCAAATCATCCATTAAAAGCAGTATTGCTGCGAGCCGGCATCCGATCCATGGTACGCTACCCGTTGGTTGCGAGCGGTGAATTGGTCGGCTTGCTGCTGTTATTTGACTTGCCGGGACTCGATCGTATTGCTGAAATAAACCAGATTATCCATCTCCTTTCACCTACGATTGCTCTGTCCCTCAAAAACGCGCTCGCATTTCGCCAGATTGAGCAGCAGGCTCTGAAGTTGGAAGAGCGTGTAGAGCAACGAACGGCTGAACTACGGCAGAAAAATGCCGAGTTGCAGCAGAGTGATGATCGCCATCGCTCCATCCTCCAGACGGCCATGGACGGCATTTGGCTGGTGGACACTGGGGGGCGTCTGCTTGATGTCAATGATCGTTACTGTCAAATGAGCGGCTATAGCCAGCAGGAACTGCTGACCATGAGCGTTCCCGACCTGGAGGGCATAGAGTCGGAGTCATCTGGTGATACGGCAGCCCACTTCCAAAAGGTGATCGCATTGGGCGAGGACCGCTTCGAGTCTCGACACCGCCGCAAGGATGGTACTGTTTATGATGTCGAGATCAGCGTCCAGTACCAGCCAATCGACGAAGGACAGTTTTTGGCTTTCCTTCACGACATCACTGATCGCAAACAGATGGAAAGATTCAAGGACATGTCTCGGGACATTCTGCAGCTACTGAACACGTCGGACGATCTGAAGGATTCGGTACAGAAGGTATTAACTCTGTTGAAGACGCGGGTCGGGGTCGAAGCTGTGGGTCTTCGCCTGCAAGAGGGAGATGACTACTCATACTTCTATGAGGACCGTTTTCCCAAGGATCTGCTGCTGAAGGAGAACTCGCCGATAGAGCATGCTGCCGATATGGGGGGGGGCTGGGACAAGGACGGCAACATCTGCCTTGAATGTACCTGTGGCCTGGTCATTACCGGCAAGATTGAACAGCGCCATCCGTTTTTAACTCCAGGGGGGAGCTTCTGGACGAATGATTCGTTCCCGCGACCAGATCTCCCGGCCGGGGTTGCCCCGCGTAATCATCCACCCAACGAGTGCATCCACCATAACTGTGCATCGGTGGCGCTAGTACCGATTCGCGACAATAAGAGTATAGTTGGATTGATCCAGTTCAACGACCAACGAAAAAACCGATTCACCCTTAAATCGGTTCAGCTCTTAGAAGATATTGCCTCGCACATCGGTGCGGCACTGATGCGTAAAAAGACAGAGGAAAAGTTGCGGCGCAGTGAACACCGTCTTGCAGAAGCCGAGCGTATCGGTAATACAGGAAGTTGGGACTACGAGGTGGCTTCGGATACCTCAGCTTGGTCCGAAAATATGTTTCGCATTTTAGATGTAGACCCATTACTGCCAAAAGAATTGGTATTCAAGTATTTTGTCGAGAACCTAGTCCATCCGGGTGATGTCAAACATGTTAGTTCTGCGTTTCAGAATGCATTATCAGACAAGAGTCCATACGATGTAGAATACAGAGTAGTAAAAATGGATGGCAGCATCAGCAATATTCACGCGATAGCCGAAAACATCTATGATGAGCAGGGTAAAGTTACTCGCTTGATCGGGAGAATCGAAGACATAACCGAAAAGGTGAGATCCGAGGAAGCATTACGCCTGACGCGATTCTCTGTAGAGCACGCATCTGATGCGCTCTTCTGGATAACGCCTGATGGTCACGTTGTAGATGTCAATGAGGCGGCGTGCCGCTCCCTTGGATATTCCCGAGCGGAGTTGCTACAATTGACCATTACTGACATCGATCCTCTTCAGACTGCGGAAACCTGGCAACAACACTTTGAGGAGCTTCGACAGCAGGGTTCGCTGACATTTGAATCCGAGCACTCCACTAAAGACGGTAAATTGATCCCCGTAGAAATAGTTGCCAATCATGTCAAGTTCGGCGATGAGGAGCACAATTGTGCGTTCGTCCGCAACATCGCAGACCGCAAGCGGGCAGAGGAAGAGCGGGCCATGCTCGAGTCCCAACTCCATCAGGCCCAGAAAATGGAGTCAGTGGGCAGCCTCGCGGGTGGTATTGCGCATGACTTCAACAATAAGCTGACGGTCATCATCGGGCATACCTGCTTGGCTCTCACTGAACCGGACCTGGACAAGATACATGGCAACCTTGTGCAAATCAGGAAGGCGGCAGAGCAGTCCGCAGACCTCACGCGCCAGTTACTGGCCTTTGCACGCAAGCAGACCATAGCTCCCAAGGTGCTGGACCTGAACGAGACCTTGGCGAGTATGCTCAAGATGCTGCAACGACTCATCGGCGAGGACAGCTGTCTGACATGGAAACCGGCGCCTGATCTGTGGCAGCTCAAGTTCGACCCATCCCAGATCGACCAGATACTGGCCAACCTGTGTGTTAACGCTCGCGACGCCATTAGCGTTGACGGCAAGATTACCATCGAGACCGGGAACAGCACCATCGACGAGAACTACTGCGCCCATCACGCGGATGTATTGCCAGGAGAGTACGTACGGCTGGTTGTGAGCGACAACGGCTGCGGCATGAGCAAGGAAACTCTGGACCGCATTTTCGAGCCGTTCTTCACGACCAAGGAGACGGGTAAAGGTACCGGCCTCGGACTAGCCACCGTATTCGGCATCGTCAAGCAGAACAACGGCTTCATCAACGTATACAGTGAGCCTGGCATTGGTACGACGTTTACGATTTATTTCCCCCGGCATGCAGGCGAGTCCATGCCAGTACAGAAGGATGGCACTGCTGAGTCAGCTCCGCGCGGTAAGGAGACCATCATGGTAGTAGAAGACGAACTGGCCATCCTGGACATGATCTCGTCAATGCTTACCAGTCAGGGCTACAGAGTGCTGCAAGCAAACACCCCGGCAGAAGCCATGCGTCTGGCTAAAAAATACATCAGTGAGATTCGCCTGCTCATAACCGACGTTATCATGCCCGCGATGAACGGCAAAGATCTCGCCAATAATCTGCAACCCCTCAATCCGCGGCTCAAGTATCTGTTTATATCCGGATACACGGCTGATGCCATTGCCCAGCACGGAGTGCTTGATGAAGGTGTAAATTTCATTCAGAAGCCGTTCTCATTGCTTGCCCTGGCCAGCAAGGTGCGCGAAATCCTGGATAGCGAACAAGATCATGAGCGAAATAACGCCATCTGCACCTGACATCCGGATAAAAAAAGACGGGGGAAGCTCCCCCGCCTTTTAATCTGTCTTGAACTTCTGGTAAACCTTTCAGCCCTTCTTTTCCTTTTCGTCAGCCATTCTCTGCTCGTGCGCCTTGCGGACCCGGTCCAGCTCTCCCCAGTGCGCGTCCCAGTCGGTCTTCCTGACAAAATGGAGCACCACGCTCCCGCCGACGATGCAGATGCCGAAGAATATCTGCATCACCCTGATGCCGTTGGCGACACCGTAAACAATGCAGGCGATACCGACGCAGAATATCCAGGTTTCGGCGCTAAAGAGGCGCTTCAGGAGTGTTTTTTTTTGCATCCCTTTCCCCTCTTAGGCGGTGCGGCTGGTGATCTCGATCAGATGGTAGCCGAACTGGGTCTTCACGGGTCCGAGGACCTTGCCGACTTCGCCGCTGAAAACGACTTCGTCGAATTCTCTCACCATCTGGCCGGGGCCGAACTCGCCCAGAGCCCCGCCCTGTTTGCCGGAAGGGCAGGAGGAATTGTCGCGCGCTGCAATGGCGAAATCGGTACCGGCCTCGATCTGGTTCTTCAGGGCAAGGCAGGCTGCTTCAGTGGCAACTAAAATGTGGCGGGCACAAGCTTTGGGCATAACGGGTCTCCTATTTGGTTTGTTTTAGTAGCGAAACATCTAACGGCATGGGCGTCGCTCATGAAAGCCTAGTGTAACCCAGTGTGCACCCGTGGCACAAGACAAGAATTCCCACCTCCAGCCCCTGCCTCTCAGGCGTACCTGACCAGCTCGGACATGTCGCGCACGGCACGGTCGAGGCCAACCAGAATGGCCCTCGACATGATGGAGTGGCCGATGTTGAACTCCTCGATGCCGCCGATCGCCGCCACCTTCTTCACGTTGACGTAGTTGAGGCCGTGCCCGGCGTTGACGCCCAGGTCGAGCTTCTTGGCGAGCTTCACCGCGTTCTCTATCTTGATCAGCTCCTGCTTTTCCACGATCCAGTCCGCGGCGTCCGAAAAGGCACCGGTGTGGATCTCGATGAAGTCCGCCCCGACCTTGTTGGCGGCCTTGATCTGGTCGGGATCCGGATCGATGAAGAGGCTCACGATGATGCCACCCTGCTGGAGCTTCTCGATGGCGACCTTCAGCGCCTCCTGGTGGATCCTGACGTCCAGCCCGCCCTCCGTGGTCAGCTCGGCCCGCTTCTCGGGGACCAGGGTGACCGCCTCGGGCATCACGGAGAGCGCAATGGCGACCATCTCGTCCGTCGCCGCCATCTCAAGATTCAGCCTGGTCTGGATCGTCTGGCGCAGGATTCTCAGGTCGCGATCCTGGATGTGCCTGCGGTCCTCCCTCAGGTGTATGGTGATGCCGTCCGCACCGGCCAGCTCAGCCATGGCGGCGGCCGCCACGGGGTCGGGCTCGCTCCCGCCGCGCGCCTGCCGAAGGGTTGCCACATGATCTATATTGACTCCCAGTCTAGCCATTTTCACCTCCCAGGGCGCTGGACACCGCCGAGGCGATCTCGTTCGCCCAGCTCCGGATCTGGCCCTCGTCGGTACCCTCCAGCATGATGCGCAGCAGCGGCTCGGTTCCGGAATAGCGGATCAGCACCCTCCCCTCGCCCTTGAGCCTTTCCTCGACGTCACGGATCAGGTTCGCCACCTCCGGGACCTGCATGATGTCGGACTTCTGCGCAAGGCGGACGTTCACCAGCACCTGCGGCAGCGAGTGCATGACAAGCGCCAGCTCGGAGAGCCTCTTGCCGCGTCGTTGCATGATGGCGAGCACCTGCAGCGCGGAGAGGACACCGTCGCCGGTCGTGTTGTGGTCCAGGAAGATCATGTGACCGGACTGCTCGCCGCCGAGGTTGTAGCCCCCCTTCAGCATCTCCTCGACCACGTAGCGGTCACCGACCGCGGTCTTCACCACCTCGCCGCCGGCGCGCTTCATGGCGATGTCGAGGCCCATGTTGCTCATGACGGTCGCCACCAGGGTCTTGTGCTTCAAGGTCCCCTGCTTGAGCATCTCGGTGGCGCAGATCGCCATGATCCGGTCGCCGTCCACCACGTTGCCGTACTCGTCCACGAAGATCACCCGGTCCGCGTCGCCGTCCAGGGCGATGCCGAGGTCGGCGCCGTGAAGCTTGACCGCCGCGCTCATCACCTCGGGATGCAGCGAGCCGCACTCCGCATTGATGTTGGTGCCGTTGGGTGACACCCCGATGCTGATCACCTCGGCGCCCAGTTCCTCGAAGACGGCGGGCGCCACCTTGTAGGCGGCTCCGTTGGCACAGTCGAGCACGATCTTCAGCCCCGAGAGATCGAGGTCCTTGGGGAAGGTGCTTTTGAGGAACACGACGAAACGGCCGACGGCGTCGTCGATGCGGTACGCCTTGCCGACCTCCTTCGCGGTCGGGCGCAGCGAGTCGATCCGCTTGGAGAAGATCAGTTCCTCCATCATCAGCTCCATCTCGTCGGGGAGCTTGAAGCCGTCGCGCGAAAAGAACTTGATGCCGTTGTCCTCGAACGGATTGTGGGAGGCCGAGATCACCACCCCGGCATCGGCGCGCATCGAGGAGGTGATGTTGGCGATGCCCGGCGTCGGCAGCGGGCCGACCAGTAGCACGTCGACACCCATTGAGCAGATCCCTGCCACCAGGGCGCTCTCCAGCATATAGCCGGACAGGCGCGTGTCCTTGCCGATCACGATGCGGTGGCGCCTCTTGCCGTTCTTGAAGATGTAGGCGGCGGCACGCCCGATCTGCATCGCCATCTCCGCAGTCATCGGATAAACGTTGGCCACTCCGCGGACCCCGTCCGTACCGAAAAGTTTCTTCATAAGATCACTCCTGAAAAATTAAAATTCCTGTTGAGTCGTTGAGTCGTTAAGTCGTTGAGTCGTTAAATCGTTGAGTCGTTGAGTCGTAGTCGTAGTCGTAGTCGTTGAGTCGTTGGATAATCAGCACACGGATTTGACGGATTGAACGGATAACGGCAGATTAACCAAAATCCTTATCCTAGCAGCCGCTGCTACCATTCACCATTCACCATTCACCATTCACCATTCACCATTCACCATTCACCATTCACCATTCACCTGTATCTACCTCGGTGCGGCCTTGACGAGGGTGAGGCTGATCGCCGCGGGATGCACCCGCACCACCTTCAGTTCACGGTTCAGCCCGAAGCTGCAATCGTTCGTGCTGAAGCTTGCCGGCCCGGCTGCGGCTCCCGTGAGGTCGAGCCCGCAGCTGCCACGCGAGAGCGATAGCCCGATCAGCAGGATCCGGGGACCCGAGACCGTGACCTCCACGCTTCCCGGTGCGGCGGAGACGACCTGGAGCCCGGACGGCAGATGTTCCGGAACCACCTGGGCCTGAATCTGTACCTCGCTGGGTCGCTCCAGCGCGACGCTGAACCAGAGGAGCCCGGCCAGAAGCAGGGAAAGCAGCGTGACGCCGGCGCTCTGATCTGGATGCTTCACGCCGGTCATTTGAGCCACCTCTGCTCGACGAGCCTTCTCAGCAGCTTGCCGAGCGCGGGAGGTTCCAGATTGTCGGTCTTTTTCCCACCGACCATCACCGAAACGGTCCCGGTCTCCTCGGAGACCACGATCACCACGGCGTCGGCCAGCTCGCTCAGCCCCATCGCCGCCCGGTGCCTGGTGCCGAGGCTCTTGCTCACCTCGAGGTTCTGGGTGAGCGGGAGGAAGCAACCGGCCCTGGTCAGCTTGCCGTGCTGGATGATGACAGCTCCGTCATGGATCGGGGAATAGGGAAGAAATATGGACGAGATCAGCTCGCTCGTCACCTTGGCGTCGATCTCGGTCCCGACGGCGAGGTAGTTGTCCACCTGGATGCTCCGCTCGATGACGATCAGCGCGCCGATCCGCTTCTGGGAGAGCCCGCCGACCGCGAAGACCAGCTCGTCGATCACGTCGGACATCTCGACGCCCTTTTCGGGGCGGTTGCGTGTCAGTGCCGCGAAGGCCCGGCGTATGTCGGTCTGGAAGATGACCGCGAGCACCACGACGGATGAGGCGAGGAAGGTGTCGAAGATGAGCCGGACGGTCTGCAGGGAGAGTAGACGTGCCAGGAGGTGGCCAACTACCAAGGCCGAAAGGACAGCCAGGATGCGCAGTGCCAGGACCCCCTTCAGCAGCCTCGACAGGCGTGCGATGATCAGGGCCGTCAGCAACAGGTCGAGGAGGTCCCGCAGCACGCTTATGTTTTGCAGGAGAAAAGTCATCCGCACCACTAGGGAAGCCGCTGCTTCCTGGTTAGGCGAGCGCCCGCGCCATGAGCGCGACGTCCCTCATGGCAGCCACGTCGTGTACCCTCACGATGGAGGCTCCGTTCAAGATCGAGACGGCGACCGCGGCGGCGGTGCCGAACAGCCTCTCATTGCCGCCGCTGCCGAGGACGCTGGTGATGAAGGACTTGCGCGAAGGGCCGACCAGGATCGGGCGGCCCAGCGGCAGGAGTTCGGAGAGCCTTCTGATCAGCTCCAGGTTCCCCTCGACGCTCTTGCCAAAGCCGATCCCCGGATCGACCGCGATGCGGGATTCCAGGATCCCGGCCTCCCGGGCGAGGGCCAGGGAATCCGAGAGGTACCCCTTCACCTCGGCGACCAGGTCGCCGTAGCGGGTGTCCGCCTGCATCCGGTCCGGCCTGCCCCGGGTGTGCATGACGACCAGTCCGGCGTCGGCCTCGGCTACCGCCCCCGCCATGGCGGGATCGAAAAAGAGGCCGCTCACGTCGTTCACGATCTCGGCCCCGGCCGCGCAGGCGGCCCGCGCCACGCCGGCCTTGTAGGTGTCGACCGAGATCGGCACCTGCAGCCTCCCGGCCAGCGCCTCGACGACCGGGACCACCCGCCTCAGCTCCTCCGCCAGGTCGACGGCAGGCGCGTTGGGACGGGTGCTCTCGCCGCCGATGTCGATGATGTCCGCGCCCTCCCGCTCCAGCTCCAGGGCGCGCTCCACGGCGCGCTCCAGGGTGAGGAAACGGGTGGCGTCCGAGAAGGAGTCCGGGGTGACGTTCAGGATCCCCATCACCAGGGGGCGCTCAAGCGACAGGGTGCGCCGGGAGAGCTCCCAGGTTGCCGCCTTTGCTGTCATGCCGCGGCAGGGGCTTCCGGCGGAAGCAGTACCTCGCCCGCGATGATGCGGTCGACCTCGTCGCCCGAGAGGTTTTCCTTCTCGATGAGCGCCAGCGACACCTTGTGCAGGTTATCGACGTTCGCTGCCAGCAGTGCCTGTACCCGTGCGTAGTTCTGCTCCACGATCAGCCTGATCTCGCCGTCGATCTCGACCGCGGTCGCCTCGGAGTAGTTCTTGTGGGTCGACATATCGCGCCCGAGGAAGATCTGCTCATCCTTCTTGCCGAAGCTGACCGGGCCGAGTTTCTCGCTCATGCCCCACTCGCACACCATTTTCCGTGCGATTTCGGTGGCCCGCTCGATGTCGTTGCCGGCACCGGTGGTCATCGATTTGAAGATCAGCTCCTCGGCGGCGCGCCCGCCCATGAGGACGGCGATCCGGTCCAGGAGCGACTCGCGCGAGTAGCTGTGCTTGTCTTCGATGGGGAGCTGCATGGTGACGCCGAGCGCCCTGCCGCGCGGTATGATGGAGACTTTGTGCACCGGGTCGGTCCCGGGGATCAGCTTGGCGATCAGGGTGTGTCCCGCCTCGTGATAGGCGGTGTTCTTCTTCTCTTCGTCGGAGATCACCATGGAGCGCCGCTCGACACCCATGAGTACCTTGTCCTTCGCGTCATCGAAGTCGATCATCTCCAGGCAGCTCTTCTCCTTGCGGGCAGCCAAAAGGGCCGCCTCGTTCACCACGTTGGAGAGGTCGGCGCCGGAGAAACCCGGTGTGCCGCGGGCGATGACGGCGAGGTCGACGTCCGGGGAGAGCGGTGTCTTCTTGGTGTGCACCTTCAGGATCGCTTCCCTCCCCTTCACATCGGGGCGCGGCACCACGACCTGGCGGTCGAAGCGGCCGGGTCTCAGCAGCGCGGGATCCAGCACGTCCGGACGGTTGGTGGCGGCGATCAGGATGACGCCTTCATTGGACTCGAAGCCGTCCATCTCGACCAGGAGCTGGTTCAGTGTCTGCTCGCGCTCGTCATGTCCGCCGCCCAGACCCGCACCGCGGTGGCGTCCCACGGCGTCGATCTCGTCGATGAAGATGATGCAGGGCGCGCTCTTCTTTCCCTGTACGAACAGGTCGCGCACCCGGGAGGCACCCACGCCGACGAACATCTCGACGAAGTCGGAGCCCGAGATGGAGAAGAAGGGTACCCCCGCCTCGCCCGCGATGGCACGGGCCAGAAGCGTCTTGCCGGTTCCCGGGGGGCCCATGAGGAGCACGCCCTTGGGGATCCTGCCGCCCAGCTTAGTGAATTTCTTGGGGTCCTTCAGGAAGTTGATGATCTCCTCAAGCTCGTCCTTGGCCTCCTCGATGCCGGCCACGTCCTCGAAGGTGATCCTCCCCTGGGTCTCGGTCAGAAGCTTGGCGCGGCTCTTGCCGAAGGCCATCGCCTTGCCGCCGCCCCCCTGCATCTGGCGCATGAAGAAGATCCAGACCGCGACCAGGAAGATGATGGGGAACCAGGAAACCAGCAGCGAGAACCAGGAGAAGCGCTCCTCCTCGGGACGGGCCGAGGTGGCGATGTGCTTGTCGAGCAGAATCTCGGTCAGGTTGGCGTCGGCAGGCTTGTAGCTCCTGAACTCCTTGCCGTCGGCGTACTTGCCGATGATCTCGTTCCCCTGGATGATGACGGAGCTGATCGGCCTGGCAACGTTCTTCACCTTGCCGGTGTCGATAGCCTCGATAAACTCGGAGTAATCGAGCTTTTCCTGGGTCGGTTTCGGCTTATTGAAGAGGTTGAACAGCAGGATCATCATCAGGCTGATCACCAGCCAAAGCGCCAGGTTCTTATAGAATTGATTCAAGTTTCCTCCCGATTATATGTATGTTGCAAACCCGGCTGATTCCCGGCCTTTAGGGCCGGCAGCCGGGACAAGCTGCAGTGTGGGTCGCGGATCTTTCCGGAGTCAGTTCCGGAGCGAGATAATGGATTAAAATGAACAAAAAAGGATTACCACAAAGGGGCCGCATTGACAAGAGCTTTAAGGCGTAACATCAAGAATTTCAACCCTTAGAACCGCACCAGCCGCGGCCGTCACCCGAGCTTCCTCCCCCATCCTCACCCCGCATACCCAAAGGATACGCCCGGCGCAGACCAGAAGCGGAATGCGGCGGCGCCGGGCTGCCGGGATCTTCTCGTTCATGAAAAGGTCCTTCACCTTCTGGGCACCGGTCATGCCGAGCGGCCTGAAGCGGTCGCCCGGGGCGAAGCTGCGCAAAAGCCAGGGAAAGGGGGCGGCCGCCGGGTCAAGGTAGGCGACCCGACGCGACCCGGTGTCAAGAGACGCGGGGCGCGGGACGCTTTCGACCAGGAGGCGCCCGCCGGACGGGAGCGCAAAGCTGCCGACCCCATCGATTGCGTTCTCCCAGCCGGGCTCCCCGGCCTCCTCGCGCGCCGTGAAACGGAGCGCCCCGTAGCTGCGTGCCACGAAGCAGTCACCCGGCAGCTTGATGCGGCTGTTGGGACGGCTGGAAGCGGCGAGCCGGTCAATCGCCTCGAGATGGGCGAGGCCGATATGCCGCAGATCGCCGCGCAGCGCAGAAAGCGCACGCCGGTAGAGACGCAGCCGGAGTCCGCGGGGCTCCAGGACCAGTTCCCCGATAGCGAGCGTCGGGCCGGCGGGGTCGGGGCGGATGAGGCGGGCGTAGGCCGTCTCGGTCATCCCCTCCAGGAGTTCCTCGTCGCAGGCGAGAATCTCCGCGGTGGCGGCAAGCCGCTCGGAGATCTTCGGGTTGTACCTCTTAAGGAATGGGATCAGTTCGTGCCGGATGGAGTTGCGCAGGATCGCCGTGTCCGCGTTGCTGGCGTCGGTCCGGTAGCCCAGCCCCCTCCCCTTCAGGTAGAGCTCGATCTCGGCCCGGGAGACCTGGAGCAGCGGCCGCTTGAGCCCCCCCTGGGAGCTGCTCCCCATGGCGCTCAGGCCGGCCCCGCCCGCGCCGCGCAGCAGGCGGATCAGGACCGTCTCGGCCTGGTCGTCCCGGTGATGGGCCAGGGCGATGCTGGCAGCACCGTGGGCCTTGGCGGCCTCGGCGAGGAAAAGGTAGCGCGCCCTTCTCCCCGCGTCCTCCAGGGAGAGGCGGCAGCTTTGGGCCAGCCCGGCGACGTCGGCGCGCTGCAGTTCGAAGGGGAGCCCGTAGCGGGCGGCGAGCTGGCGCACGAACTCCTCGTCGCCGTCGGAATCGGCTCCTCTCAGGCCGTGGTTCAGGTGGGCCACCACGAGGCGGAGTTTTTCATCGGGGAGAGAGCAGAGGATGTCCAGCAGGGCGACGGAGTCAGCCCCGCCGGAGACCGCCACCACCACGGTCTCACCGGCTTCGAAGAGCCTTTGACGCTGGATTTTGGCAACGAGGGTTTTCAAACAGGCGCGCTCCTGTCGAGGGACGGCCGGCGTTTCGTGCAGGTCAGGGAGGTCGGGCGAGGGCGGGATTCAGTCATCCTTAAGCGAGCACTCCTTCTCCCAGGCGAGGTAGCCGTCGCCGGTTATATCCCAGAACGACTCGATACGGCTTTCGTAGTAGTCACGCTCCGCGCACTCCGCCTCGATCATATTCAGGAACTTGAGCGAGATGAGCTGGTGGCCGTGCAGGAAGCGGTAAAAGCCCCTGATTCCGGCGAGGTAGCCGTCGATCTCCGAGGCCAGCGGCTCCATGGTGTTGACGATGTACCAGTTGCCGGCGAACTGGCGCACGATGCCTGGGCGCTCGTCGAAAATGGAGCGCATCTTGATCGAGACCACGAAGTCCCTGATAAAGTAATCGGCGGCGCCGGCGAGAGCCGTGGCTTCCTCCGGCGAGAGGCCGGCCTCCATGCTCTCGTTGTAGAAGCGGTGCAAGAGATCGCTGCACAGCCTGTCCACCCGCAGTTCGTCCTCCAGGGTAGTCGGGACGAAGTCCCGCTTGTCCACCTTCAGCAGCTCAAACCCTTCTTCGCAAAGTTCTCCCATAGACACCTCGAATCAATTGACAATTGACAATGGACAATTGACAATGAAAGTTCTTTTTCCTGCAAAAACACTTGAATCAATTGACAATTTTTTCTATTGTCTTCTCGGGTCGAGCGCGTCACGTATCCCTTCGCCTACCAGGTTGTAGGAGAGGACGGTGACGAGGATCGCCACGCCGGGAAAGAGCGAAAGCCACCAGGCAAACTCTATGTAATCCTTGCCCGAGGTGAGTATGTTGCCCCAGCTCGGCGTCGGCGGCTGCACCCCGATCCCCAGAAAGGAAAGGGCCGACTCGGTAAGGATCGCCCCGGCCACACCGAGTGTCGCGGATACCAGGACCGGCGAAAGGGCGTTCGGGAGGATGTGGCGAAAGATGATCCTTCGGTCCGAGGCCCCGAGCACGCGGGCGGCGAGCACGAAGTCCCTGCTCTTAAGCGAGAGCACCTCGGCACGCACCAGGCGCGCCACCCCCATCCACCCGGTAAGTCCGATGATCACCATGATGTACCAGATGGAGGGCTCCAGCATGGCGATCACGGCAAGAATCAGGAAGAAGGTGGGGAAGCAGAGCATGATGTCCACCAGCCGCATCAGCACGGCGTCCATCCAGCCGCCGTAAAACCCGGCAAAGAGCCCGATCACGGTCCCGATCACGACGGCGATGCCGACCGCCACGAAGCCGACCTTGAGGGAAACCCTGGCGCCGAAGATGACGCGGGTGAGTACGTCCCGGCCCAACTCGTCAGTGCCGAACCAGTGGCCTGAGGAAGGCGGCAGCAGCACATGCCAGGCGTCAATGGCGTCGGGATCGTACGGGGTGATGAATGCCGCGCTCAGGGAGAGCACGAACAGCGCCGCAATAATGACCAACCCGGCGGTGGCAAAGCGGTTTGCGCGAAACCGCTTCCAGAACTCTCGATACGGTCCACTCATCCGGTATTCATAGCACGATTCCAAGCCAGGCGCCATATCAAAGTTACGTTACTCCATTGTGCTCTACGTCGGAATAATAGACCTACGGAGTCCGCATCGAATTTAGCATACCGTCCCCCGAAATTCTCTCTCATTGGAGACTGCCAACTCGTGCAAGAAAGAGATCCCACTGTGCAATATTGGCTGCTACCGTGCTAGGAAGGCCGGCACCCGCGCAGGATAGAACATTCGCGTGCCGGATCCAGCGTCCGCTAGCGGGATCCAGCGTCCGCTAGCGGGATCCAGCATCCGCGTGCGGGATCCAGCGTCCGCGTGCGGGATCCAGCGTCCGCGTGCGGGATCCAGCGTCCGCGTGCGGGATGGAACGCCGATCGCGGATAAGCCTGCACCCGTGCGATAGCCGCCAGCAATTGGTTCGCAGGCTACGCAATTGCAAAAATATTTTTTGAGTGTCATTGACGCGGCCCCTGTTCATGGATATAAATTAGAAATATCACATAAAAGAGGTGTATTATGCCCGATTTCGACGCATTTGATCTCAATTTCAAAAGCATGAGCCACGCCGACTTCATTCTCTTCCTCGGAGGGGTTGCGGCTGCCTTGGCCGTTCATCCTGGCTATCAAACGATGCCGCCTGAAGTGCCGAGCAGCAGCAAGTTCAGGGAACTGGAAACTCGGTTCGCCGAAGCGGTGAAGGCTGCCCAGACCAAAGATGTCGTAAAGGTTGCGGAACGGGATGCAATGCGAGCAGAGGGGGTGATCGCGGCAAGACTGACAGCACAGTGGGCCGTGATCAGGTCCGTTTCCGCCAATGATCCCACTTTTCTTGCCAATCTGGGGCTGAAGCTTAAGAAACGGGCCAATAGGTCGCCCAAAAAAATCTCGATGCCGGCGCCGATCAACTTTACCGTGAAGCATGGCAAAATCTCCGGGGCGGTGGAAGCGAAATGCGGCAGGGTTGGGGGCGGCGCAAGCTATGAAGTGCAGTATTGCCAAGGCGACCAGTCGCTGGAAGATTCCTGGAATGCCGCTATCGGTCAACATTTCGCCCACTGCACCGACATGGAACTCACGGGGCTGGAACCAGGCAAGATTTATCATTTCAGGGTGAGAGTACTCGGCAACAGCGGACACGGTCCCTGGTCGACGGTTGTGAGCCTCATGGTAATCTGAGATGTGCCTCAATACCAACAATAATGGAGAAGGCCGACGCCCTGACAGGGGTCGGCCTTCTCCATTATCTGCCTTAGAAAGGCTGACGGAAGCGGATCTTCCAAGACCAGTAGCCAGGTAACGGCACGTCGTGCCCGCCGAGTCCGCCGATGGCGACTTCATGTTCCGGTCAGGTGCAAGTGGCAACAGTGGACGGAAAGAGGGAGTGGACATGAGCCAGGATCAGTTTAAGCAGCTTATGGGAGGGGTCATGGAAGGGATGGCTTTGTACCTGTTGGAACTAGCAACGGACGATGTCGGCCCTAAAGAGTTCCAAACTTGTCGCTCCGGCGACCTCGTTCATCTGCGAGTCAAGAACAGCAAGGGTGAGGTGTGCCTCCAGTTGGCCGGAAAGGACACCAGTGAGTTGGGGGTGCAATTTGTGCTGACCTCCCTTCACAACATAAGCATCGAGCAACTCGGCGCTCTGCACAAGCGTCCGCTCAAACGGGCCTTGCAGGTGCAAATAGGGAAACAGTGATCGCCCGGCTCCGTCAAGGGTGAATCACAGGGATTCCGAGCAATCTTGAGGGAGGGAAAATGAGCCAGGAAAGCGGGTTTATGGCAGCACTGTTTGAAGAGGCGGCCCTGCAGCTGTTGGCCATAGGGACGGACGACTTCGGCGATAAAGATTTCGAAGGGCATACGACGGGCGACCTTATTCACCTGCGGGTCAGGGACCTCAAGGGTGAGGTCTGCCTTCAGGTGGTCGGAAGGGACAGCGCCGAGATCGCGGAGCAGTTGGTACTCGGGTGCCTCCAGAACATAAGTATCGAGCATCTGGGCGCTTTGCACCTGCGCCCGCTCATTAGGGGTTTGCAGGTGCGGAAGAAGAAAGAGTGATCTGCCACCCCAAGGTAACCCATGCCGCCGCAGCCCCCTACTAGAGCAGGTTGAGCATTCAGATCAGAACCAACGCCTTCAATTTAGCCAGTGCTAGATCAACAGTGCGCCCGTGCTCCTCGATAGCCTCGATTATTTCACCTGTAGTAGGGGTCAGTTCACAAACAGAAAAAATCGTACGCTAAGCAAACAGGCCCGCCTCTGAATGAGGGCGTGCCTGTTTTTGGGCAATTTGTTGAAGTTTTATGATGCCCTCCATGTCATGACAATCAACGTTCGTTGACTGACACGACACGGAGGTGAAAATGGCGATGAAAATGTTCAACTAACGCCAGGACCGGACCAGAGCCAGGCCGGTCAGGCTTAGACGTTGTCCCAATCTAAACTTTTGGTAGCGTTGTCAATAGGAGACTTGGAAATATGTGTCCCTCGGCTCCTATCTCAGCACCCCATAATGACACCAGCCCAGGTCCTGGAACAGAAGCGCTGATAACGACTTGCGGTTTATTCTCCAACGCAACCGGGCTTCGGCGGCGGTCTTCATCGGCCTGATGAGCCCCAAAGCTTTGCCTGCCGCGACCTGAACATCACAGGGTGGCAAGATGTCGAACGTTGATAATGCAGTGGGGGGGTATGAAGCATTGCGGATTTCGTCTGCATGGCAGGGTCTTACCAGGACGTTGTGACCCTGGGTAAAAGCAGGCGAAAACTACCCCCTGCCGTGTCGGATGCGGGGGTCGGCGAAGGCGTAGCAGAGGTCGGCGAGGAGGTTCCCCACCAGGGTGAGGCAGGCGCCGATCACCAGGATCCCCATCACCAGCGGGTAGTCCCGCGCCATGACGCCTTGATAGAAAAGCTGTCCCATGCCGGGGATGGCGAAGATGGTCTCGAAGATGACGCTGCCGCCGATCAGGCCGGGGAGGGAAAAACCGAGCAGCGTGATGACGGGGAGCAGGGCATTCTTCAGCGCATGCTTGTAGATGACCGCGCGCTCTTTGACCCCCTTGGCCCGCGCCGTCGTGATGTAGTCCTGGGAGAGGACTTCCAGCATGGTCGAGCGCATGTAGCGGGAGAGGCCGGCGAGGCTGCCGAAGGTGGCGATGGCAACGGGGAGGAACAGGTGCCGGGCCATGTCCCAGAAGCGCGCCAGGGCCGGCAGCCGCTCGCTCCCGAGGGAATGGATGCCGGAGATCGGAAGCCAGGAGAGCTTCACCCCGAAAAAGTACATGCAAAGGAGCGCGAGCCAGAAGGTCGGGACCGCAAACCCCAGGAACACGAAGACGGAGATGCCGCGATCCAGCAGCGTGTCCCGGTGCACCGCGGCGAGGATGCCGATCGGGATGGCGAGTCCGAACTCGAGAATCAGGGCGATGACATTCAGGGAGAGGGTGATCGGGATCCGTTCCACGATCTTGTCGGTGACCGGGCGGTTGTCCGGGGCGAAGGAGCGGCCGAAGTCGAAGCGGGCCAGGTGTGAGAGCCAGAGGCCGTACTGGACGTGGAGCGGTTTGTCCAGGCCGTAGAACTCGCGCAGGCGGGCTCTCGACTGAGCAGAGACCTTCGGGCTCATGGCGACCTGCATCTCCACCGGTTCTCCCGGAGCGAGATGGATGACGGTGAAGGTGATCAGCGTGATCCCGATCAGGAGCGGGAAAAGCATCAGTATGCGTTTAACAAGGTATTGCGCCATGCACCCCGCCAAGGTCGTTGAGTCGTTGAGTCGTTGAGTCGTTTCAAGTTCCGCAGGTTCGGTTTTCCATCGTCAATTGTCAATTGACTTGCATCAGTACTGCTGTGCCGCCTTCGGCACGTGCCACTTGATCAGGTTGTGCATGATCCCTGCGGGAGCGGGCTCGATCCCCTGGAACCGGGCCGACACCGCCGGTAGGGCGTCGGGGACGTAGAGAAAGGTGTAGGGCTGCTCGCGGGCCAGGATCTCCTGGATCGCGTAATAGCAGCTCCGCCTCTTCTCCATATCGAAGGTCCCCCTCCCCTCCACGATGAGCCGGTCCATCTCGGGGTTCTTGAAGCCGACGAAGTTGAGTTCCTTGGGTCCGGTCTTCGAGGAGTGCCAGACGTCGTAGAGGTCGGGATCCTGCGATATGGTCCATCCCAGGAGCACCACCTCGAACCTCCCCTTGTCGATGAAGTTGGTGAGGAACGAGGCCCACTCCATGACCCGTATCTTCACGTCGATCCCGACCCTCTTGAGGCGCCTCTGGATGATCTGGGCGCACTTGAGCCGCTGGTCGTTGCCCTGGTTGGTCATGATGGTGAAGCTGAACGGCTTGCCGTCCTTCACCAGTATCCCGTCGCCTCCCATGACAAAGCTGGCTTCCTTGAGGAGCGCCGCGGCGCGCGCCGGGTCGTAGCCGGGATCGTCGACCTTCGCCTTGTAGGCCCAGGTGCCCGGCTTGTACGGCCCGTGGGCGATCTGCCCCATGCCGAGCAGCACCCCCTGCACGATCTCCTCCTTGTTGATGGCGCAGGTGATCGCCTGGCGTACCCTGCGATCCTGAAAGAGCGGCAGGCGCAGGTTGTAGCCGAGATAGCTGTAGGCGGAGGCCGGGTAGCGGAACTTGTTGAAACGCTCAAGGAACTCCCGGGTGTCGGTCTGGCGCTGGTACTGCACCGGGGAGAGCCCCATCATGTCGATGCCGCCGGCCTTGAGCTCCATGTACATGGTGGAGCTGTCCGGGATGATCCGGTAGATGTAGCGGGCCAGGTACGGTTTCCCCTCGTAGTAGCCGGGGTTGGCGTCCAGCACGACCTTCTGCCCTGGTATCCACTGCTTGAAGACGAACGGACCGGTGCCGACGGGGTTTCGGGACAGCGGGCTCTTGGTGATATCCTTCCCCTCCAGAAGATGGGCAGGGAGGATCGGCATGCCCCAGGAGGCGAGCGCCGGCGCGAACGGCTTGGCGTAGCTGACCCGGAAGGTATATGGGTCGAGCGCCTCGGCGCGCTGCACCTGCTTGAAATCTTCCGAATAGGCTGTGGGGGTCTTCGGGTCCACGGTGACCCGGTAGGTATAGAGCACGTCGCGGGAGGTGAACTCGGCGCCGTCGTGCCACTTGACGCCGGGGCGCAGCTTGAAGGTGATGCTGAGGCCGTCGGCGGAGACCTCCCAGGAGCGGGCCAGATCCCCCTCCAGCTTCAGGTTCTTGTCGTAACGGACCAGGCCGTTGTAGACCATACCGGCGATGTCGCTGGAGGCGGAGTCCGAGGATAGCAGGGGAATCAGGTTGGACGGCTCACCGATGCTCCCGGTGACCAGCGAGTCGCCGCAGGCGGGCGGGCCGCCCTTGACGCGCAGCACCTTCTGCTCGGGCGCACCCCGGGTGCACCCCGCCAGTTGCAGGGCGAGAAGGCACAGGGCGACCGGGAGGGAAAACCTCATTTATCACCGCTCTCCTGACGGCAGTGCTTGATCTTTTCGGCCAGATCGGTGCGCTCGGGCTCCATCTTCTGCAGCTTCCTGTACAGGGGGACCGCCTTCTTGAAGCTGCGGGCGGCGCAGTAGGCATCGGCCAGGTGGTTGATGACCGTGGCGTCGTTGTCGGAGAGCTCGACCGCCCGCTCCAGCTGGTAGATCGCCTCGTCGTAGCGCTTCAGCTTGTAGAAGGTCCAGCCCAGGCTGTCCAGGATGAAGCCGTCGTCCGGCTTGAGCGAAACCGCCTTCTTCAGGTAGGAAAGAGCCTCATCGAGGTTCACCCCCATCTCCGCATAGGTGTAACCGAGATAGTTGAGGGCCTGGGCGTCGTTGGGGGTGGCAGCCAGCACCCGCTTCATCATGGCGACCGAGAGCTCCTTTTTCCCGACCTTGTCGTAGAGGATGCCGAGCCGGAAGCTCACCCGCGGGTCGGCCTGCAGCGTCTCGCCCGCGGACTTCAGCACGTCGATGCCGTCCTGTAAACGCTCCATCGACTCGTAGAGACCGGCCAGGTGCAGGTAGGGCTCCACCCGGTCCGGTTGCTGCCGGATCTCGTCCTTCAGAAGGGCTATCCCCTTTTCCGGCTCCCCTTTTTCCTGGTAGAGGTAGGCCCGGTGTCCCAAGGCGTCCAGGTAGTAGGGGGATTCCCGCGGGATCTTGGAGAACTCGGCCAGCGCCTCGTCGGTCTCCTCCATCTCCTCGTAGGCGGTCGCCAGGTAGAAGCGGACCTGGTGCGCATCGGGCTCGGTCTTGAGGATCTCCTCGAAGGCGGCCACAGCCTCGTCGTAACGCTCCAGCTCCAGGAGCAGCAGGCCGATCTTGCGCGAGTTTTCCAGGCTGTCCCCTCCCTCCTTCTGCAGCAGGGCGAGGGCGTCGTCCAGGCGCTTTTGCTGGATGTAGAGCTGGGCCAGATGCTGGACCACGTTGGTGTTGGCCGGGTTCACCTCAAGGAGGCCCTTGTAGGTCTCGATGGCGTCGGCGATCAGCCCCTGGGTCTCCTGGGAAATGCCCATCTCGATGAGCGCCTGCTCGAAGTCGGGTTTCAGCTCCACCGCCTTCTTGTAGTAGCCGAGCGCCTCGCGCGGCAGTTTCATCTGGTCGTAGCTCTTGGCGAGGTAGTAGTAGCCGAGCGGCGACTCGGGAACCGCCTTCACCAGCGCCTTCAGCGTGTTGACGGCCTGCTCGTATTCAAAGGTCTTCAGGTAGAAGATCGCCACGTGCAGGTAGACCTCCTCCTTGGTCGGATCGAGTTCCATCACCTTCTTGAAGTAGGGTACGGCATCCTTCTCGCGCTGCAGGGTGACCAGGATGTTCCCGGCCAGGAGCTGCGCCTGCAGGAAGTTCGGGTCGATCTTGATCGCGGCCTGGCATTCGGCAAGCGCCTCCTCGCCGCGGTTTTGCTGCAGGTAGACCTGCGCCGCCGCGGTATGCAGGAAAGGGGAAGCGGGGTCGGCTTCCATGGCGCTCCGGAGCAGGGTGAGCGCGCCCTCCAGGTCCCCCTCGCCGGCGCGCAGTCGTGCCAGGGCGAAGAAGTACAGGGTGCGGGCCTGGGTCGAGGTTGCGGACGCGGGGGGCGCGGGCTCCGGCAGGGACGCGCGCTCTGTGGCGCAGGCAGGGAGGAGCGACAGCAGCAGCAGGAGCGCTAGAGACTTCATGGTCATGGGGTACCCGTGGTTTTGGTCAGAATTGCAGGCCACAAAAAACTTAAAAACGCGACACCCCTGAAGGGATACGGTATCCCGCGGGATGACGCGATTAATTACTTGAAAAGCTAACATAAATAGGTAGCAGCGTCAAACAACATTTATGCTAATTTAAACGGTTGCGCCCCCCCCCCGGTGTGGTACTATTTCCAAACAATTTCATTACCTTAAGGCATGCGATGATGCGAATGCTTATAAAATCGCTACTTAAAGCGGCGGCCTATCCGGAGCACACGCAAAGCGTCCGCCTGATCGAGACCCATGTCTCTTTCATCTTCCTTACCGACGATTTCGTCTACAAGGTGAAGAAGCCGGTTGACTTCGGCTTTCTCAATTTCACCACGCTGGACCGGCGCCGCTTCTACTGCGAGGAGGAGGTCCGGCTGAACCGCCGCCTCTGCCCCGAAATCTACCTGGGCGTGGTGGAGCTGCGCGCTACTCCCGAGGGGGGAGCCTTCGGCGGCTCCGGAGCGGTGATCGACTACGCCGTAAAGATGAAGCGGCTCCCCGACGACAGGATGCTCGGGCGGCTTCTGGAGAGAAACGCGGTGGAACCGGCGCAGATGGAGAGAATCGCCCGGGTGATAGCCGAATTCCACGGCCGGGCGGCGCGGGGGCCGCAGATAGACGCCATGGGGAGTGCCGGCGCCATCAGGAGCAACTGGGAGGAGAACTTCAGGCAGGCGGCCCCCTTCGAGGGGGCGACGGTCTCCGGCTCCGACCTGGCACTGATACGCGAATGGGTGGAGCGCTTCCTCGAGGAGCATGAAGATCTCCTGCGGGCCCGGGTCGAGGGAGGCTTCATCAGGGAATGCGACGGCGACCTGCACCTTGACAACATCTGCCTGACCGACGGCATCTGCATCTTCGACTGCATCGAATTCAACGAGCGGTTCCGCTTCATTGACACGGCCGCGGACATCGCCTTTCTCCTCATGGACCTCGAATACGCGGGGCACGCCGAGCTCTGCGCCCCCTTCCTGGAGACCTACCGGAAAGCCACGGCGGACCGGGGGCTTTCCGGGCTGCTCGACTTCTACAAGGCCTACCGCGCCTTCGTGCGGGGCAAGGTGAAAAGCTTCCGGCTCAAGGAGACCGGGCTGTCCCGGGAGGAGCTGCTGGCGGCCCAGGCCACGGCGCGCCGCTACTTCCGGCTGGCCCGCGGCTATTGCCTGAGGGACCGGCTCGCCCCCACCCTGATCATCACCTGCGGGTTGATGGGGAGCGGCAAGAGCGCCCTGGCCCGCGAACTCGCCTTCGAGCTCGGGCTCACCCTGGAGCGCTCCGACCTGGTCCGAAAGGAGCTCGCCGGGCGCCCGCCTACAGGGCGGGAGGCCGAGGGGTACCAGCAGGGGATCTACCGGGCCGAGAGCACAGAGGCGACCTACCAGGCGCTGCTGCAGCGTGCCGGGGCGGCGCTTGCCGCCGGCAGGAGCGTGATCGTGGACGCCACCTTTCGCCTCGCCAGCCACCGGGACGCCTTCCGGGCCGTGGCTGAGCGGCTCGGGGCGCCGTTTTTCGTGCTGGAGACGCGCTGCGACCAGGGGGTGATCAGGGAGCGCCTCGAGGGGAGGCGCCTTGAGCCGGGCGAGGTCTCCGACGGCAGGTGGGACCTCTTCCCGAGCCAGCTCGCCGAGTTCGAGGCGCCGCAGCCGGGCCAGGCGATCAGCGTCGACAGCAGCCTCCCGCTTGCCGAGGAGGTCGACCTGGCGCTCAGGGGGATGGGGATACTGCCATGAAGTCCAGGATAAAGGAAGTGGTCATTCGGCGGCTGAAGCTCAAGGACACCTGGGTGATCTTTTTCGTGCTCGGCTTCATCATGATGAACTACCCCTTCATCAGCATCTTCAACAAACCGGCGCACCCCTTCGGCATTCCGCTTCTCTACCTCTACCTGCTCCTGGGGTGGAGCTTCTCGATTTTCATCGTCTACCTCTTCAGCCGCGCGGAGAGCCACGAAGACGACCCCAGGGGGCGCCCCTGATGCTGAGCGCCGATCTGGTCTGGGTCACCGCGCTCCTCTACATCGCGCTCCTGTTCCTGGTCGCCTACTACGCCGACCAGAGGCAGAAGCAGGGTCGCTCCATAACGGCGAACCCGGCGGTCTACTCGCTCTCCATCGCGGTCTACGCCACCTCCTGGACCTTTTACGGCTCGGTGGGGAAGGCGGCGACCACCGGCGTCGACTTTCTCCCCATCTACCTGGGGCCCACCCTCACCGCCTTCTCCTGGTGGTTCCTGCTGAAAAAGATGGTCCGGATCTCCAAGCGGAACAACATCACCTCGATAGCCGACTTCATCAGCTCACGCTACGGCAGGAGCCAGTGGCTGGGCGCCATCATCACGGTCATCACCCTGATGGGGATCATGCCGTACATAGCGCTCCAGCTCCGGGCGGTCTCCACCTCCTTCACCATAATCACCGGCTACCGAGATTTCCACCCGCTCACGGAGAGCTCCTCCCCGCTCTTCCTCCACCCCGGGCTCTTCTCCGCGTTCCTGCTGGGACTTTTCTCCGTGGTCTTCGGCGCCAGGCACCTGGTTTCCGCCGAGCGCCACGAAGGGATGGTGGCGGCCATAGCGCTGGAATCGATCGTCAAGCTGGTGGCGCTCATCACGGTCGGGGCCTTCATCACCTATGGCCTTTTCGACGGCATGGGGGACCTCTTCACTCAGCTAAACGCCAGGGACCCGGCGCTGCTGACCCGGCTCACCACCCTGGGAGGGGCCGGGGAGAACTCCTACGTCTCCATGTGCAGCCTGCTGATGCTCTCCATGAGCGCGGTCATGCTCCTGCCGCGCCAGTTCCAGGTGATGGTGCTGGAAAACGCCCGGGAGTCCCACCTGAACGCCGCGGCCTGGCGTTTCCCGGCCTACATGTTCCTGATGAACCTCTTCGTCATGCCGATCGCCGTCGCCGGGATCCTCCTCACCGGGAGTTCCTCAGGCGCCGACTACTTCGTGCTCACCCTGCCGCTTAGGGCCGGCCACCCGTGGCTGGCGCTGGTCGCCTTCCTGGGCGGCTTCTCCGCCGCGGCCGGCATGGTAATGGTGGAGAGCGTGGCGGTCTCCACCATGCTTTTCAACCACGTGCTGATGCCGATCGTGAACTTGTTCAGGCCGCGGGGGTGGTTCCCGCTGCTGCTCATCAACCTGAAGCGGCTGGGCATCATCCTGGTGATCCTTTTGGGCTACCAGTACCAGGCGATCGTCGGCGGAAGCTACATGCTCGCCAACATGGGGCTCATCTCGTTCTCCGCCGCGGCCCAGTTCGCCCCGGCGCTGATCGGGGGGCTCTACTGGCCGCGCGGCAACAAGACCGGGGCCATCACCGGGCTGCTGCTCGGCTTTGCGGTCTGGTTCTACACGCTGCTTTTCCCCTCCCTGGTGCAGTCGGGGTGGTGGGACGCGGAGCTTTTGACCAGCGGCCCGTTCCACCTGGCGGTGCTGAAGCCGCAGGCGCTTTTCGGGCTGACCGGGCTCGACCCCTGGACCCACACGCTTTTCTGGAGCATGTTCCTGAACATCTCGGCCTACCTGCTCCTCTCCATCCTGTGCCAGCAGGGGGAAAAGGAGAGGGAGCAGGTGCAGAAGTTCGTGGACGTCTTCGCCCCGGAGGACGGCGCCCCGCAGTGGGAGACCAAGCGTCTCTCCAAGCCGGTCACCATCGTGCAGTTCGTGAACCTGATGTCCAAGTTCATCGGGGAGCCGCAGGCCCACGCGGCGATCAGCGACTACCTGGGCGAGCGGGAGATCGACGGCAAGGGGGGGGTCTCGGAGTTCGAGCTCCCCAACCTGAAGCGATTCGTGGAAAAGACCCTGGCGGCCTCCCTGGGCGGTGCCGCCGCCGGGGCGGTGGTGGAGAGCTTCCTCTCCGACATCGGAAGCAAGATGGAATCGGTCTACGACATCTTCTCCACGGTCCGCACCTCGCGCGACCAGAGCCGCGAGGCGCTCTTCGTCCGGCTGCGGGCCTCGGAGATCATGAGCCGCTCCCAGGAGCTCGACATCATCATGGAGGACCTGCTCGCGCTCCTTTTGCGGGAATTCAAGCTGGACCTCGCCGTCATCAGGCTATTGAACGGCAACGGGGTGCTGCAGGTCCGCTCGCACAGGGGCGACGGCGGCGAGCGGATCACCGCGGAGGACCGGATCCTGGAGATAGACACCCATGTCGGCGAGGCGTTTCTGGGGAGGAGGACGGAGTTCTTCAACGACACCGCCTACATAACCAAGCCGATAGCCAAGGAGATCTTCCGTCGCGAGGGGATCAAGTCCTTCGCCCATATCCCGATCGCAAGCGAAGGGTCCCCGCCGGTCGGGATCCTCTCGGTCTTTTCCCGTTCCATCGTCGGCCTCTTCACCGAGCAGTTCGTGGAGCTCCTGGAGAGCCTGGCCGGGCAGCTGGCCCAGGCGGTGGGGATCGTCGCCGCACGGCAGGCGCGCGAAGAGGAGCGCCAGCAGAAGGAGGCTGCCCTGCTGGAGAACGCCCGGGTGACCCGCGACCTGGAGCTCGCCAAGCAGATCCAGCTCTCGCTGCTCCCGGTCTCCCCCCCGCTGCTCCCCGGGGTGAGCATCGCCTGCCGCTGCGTGCCGGCAAGCCATGTCGGTGGGGACTACTACGACTTCTTCCAGAGGGGGGACGACCTGGTGGACATCGTCATGGCCGACGTCTCCGGTCACAGCGTGGGTGCCGCCCTGATCATGGTCGAGACGCGGAGCGTCCTGAGGGCGCAGATGCAGACGACCCGGTCGACCGGGGAGATCCTGCGCGTGCTGAACCAGCTCCTGTACGAGGACCTGACCCGCGCCGAGCTGTTCATCACCATGTTCTGCGGCAAGTTCGACGCGAAGCGCCTGGTCCTCAGCTACTCAAACGCCGGGCACAGCAGGCCGCTATTGCTTCGGGGGGGGAGCTGGCAGGAGCTCGACGCCGAGGGGCTGATCCTCGGGGTGGAGTACCAGGTGGCGTTCGAGGAGAAAAGCATCGGGCTCGAGCCGGGGGACCTGCTGTTCATCTATACCGACGGCATCATCGAGGCGGAGCGGGAGCCCGGGGAGCTGTTCGGCGTGGAGAGGCTGTGCCGACTGCTCGCCGGAATGCAGGGAGGGTCCCCGGAGGAGATGATCGACGGGGTCATGGCAGAGCTCGCCGCCTTCTCCACCTCGGGTCCTTTACAGGACGATGTTTCCATGGTAGTCATGAAGGTGGGCGAGAGCGGCGCGCTGGGCGCCCTTGCCAAAAGCGGCCGGTTATTGCACAATGATGGGTAGCCTGTAAATGTGAAGCTCATCCGACCTCACAACAAGGAGAAGGCCATGAACCTGGTGAACGAGACGAGGAACGACATTGTCATCATATACGTGAAGGAAGAGCGGCTGGACGCCCACAACTCCGTGGAGTTGAAGAGCGCGATGCAGAAGCTGTTCGAGGACGGCAAGAAAAACGTGCTGGTCGACCTGAAGGAGGTCCGTTTCATAGACAGCTCGGGGCTCGGCGCGCTGGTATCGGGCTTCAAGAATGCCATATCGCACCAGGGGAACCTGAAGCTCTCCTCGCTGCAGTCACAGGTGAAGTCGATGTTCGAGCTGACACGCCTGCACAGGGTCTTCGAGATATTCCCATCCGCCGCGGAGGCCATGGAAAACTTTCAGTAAAGCGAGGCGGAAGAATGGAAGGAAACACGATCGAGGTCGACATCAAGGTTCCCAACAAGACCCGCTACCTGAGCCTGATCGGCAGGATCGGCGAGGATATCGCCCGCGAGCTGGAGCGCTACAGCGGCGACCGGGAGACCCTCGCCTACCACCTGAACCTGGTCCTCACCGAGGCGATGGTGAACGCCATCAAGCATGCTGGGCCCAAGGAGCCGGAAAAGATGGTCCGCATCGTGATCTCCATCCACGTCGACGATCTCACCATCAAGGTCTACGACGACGGCCAGGGGTTCGACATCAACGCCATCCCCCCACCGAACTTCGAGGAACTGGAGGACCGGGGGCGGGGGGTCTTCCTGATACGCTCGCTGATGGACTCGGTCAGCTACCGCAAAAACTGCAAGGAAAACATCCTGGAAATGAAGAAAAAACTGGTCTGACCCCCCTCACGCCCCTCACCCCCTTCTAACGCAGTGGATCGCCATTGCCCCGCCGACAAGGAACATGGGGAGGCTCAGCATCTGCCCCATGGAAAACACCCCGAAGAGATAGCCGATCTGGGCGTCCGGTTCCCTGACGAACTCGACCAGGAAGCGGAAGAGGCCATAGAGCGAGATGAAGGACCAGAACACCACCCCGTCCCGGTTCACCTTCCGGGAGAGCGTGTACAGGAGCAGGAACATCACCGGCCCCTCGAGAAACGCCTCGTAGAGCTGGGAGGGGTGACGCGGCAGATTCCCGCCGCTCGGAAACACCATGCCCCAGGGGAGATCGGTGACCCGGCCGTACAGCTCGCCGTTGATGAAATTCCCGATACGCCCGAGCCCGAGTCCCACCGGGCCCGCCAGAAACCCGATGTCGGCCAGGGGGTAGAAGCGGATCTTGTGCTTCCTGATGAAATAGAGCCCGGCGATTATGGCGCCGGTCAGCCCGCCATGAAAGGACATCCCCCCCTCCCAGACGGCAAACAGCTTCATCGGGTGGGCGAGGTAGTAGGGTAGGTTGTAGAACAGTATGTAGCCCAGACGCCCCCCCAGTATCACCCCGAGTGCGACCGTGAAGATCAGGTCGGCCACGTCGTCCTTGACGAGCGGGAGCCCCTTCCTCCTCACCCCTGCCTGTATGATGAAGTACGCGGCCAGAAACCCGCAGATGTACATCAGGCCGTACCAGCGGAATTCGAGCGGGCCCAGTTTCAGGAAAACCGGGTCGATATTGGGAAACGTCATGGGGCTCTCCAGAGGTGTATTTGGCCCTAGGCCAGCAGCACCCTAACCTAACAGCAAAAGCGCGGGGTGTCAATTGCCACCCAGTCGGGACAGCAGGTTGACAAGCGCGGGCCCGGCTATACATTTCTTAATAGGTTCCGGCCCATTGTCCCGACGAAAGCGTCGATCTGCCGGACAGGCCCTGGAAAAACCGTAATTTCGGCAGGGAGCGACCATGAAAACCGCGATGAGCGAGATTTTCCTGAGCTCGATTCTCGGAAAGACCGTGATCAACTCTCATGGCCACGAAATCGGCAAACTGCGCGACCTGATCATGATCCCCGGCGCCAGCTTTCCCGAGGTGTCGCACCTGCTGGTGCAGAACAAGCAGCGCACCCTCTGCGTCCCCTGGCAGCGGGTCGACCTCTTCAACCGCTACGTCATCGCCGTCGCCGGACCGCTGAACCTGCTGCCGGCCTACCGGCAGCAAGAGGGTGACATCCTGCTCAAGCGCGACATTCTGGACCGGCAGATCGTGGATGTAAACGGCGCCAAGGTGGTGCGCGTCAACGACCTGAAACTGGGAAGCTTCCAGGAGCGGCTCTGCGTCTTCTTCGTCGACGTCGGCTTCCGGGGCTTGTTGCGCCGGATGGGGTACGAGCATCTCGGCGAAAGAATCGCCTCCCTCTTCAAGCGCCAGCTCCCCCACTACCATATCAGCTGGGAATACGTACAACTGCTGGAGAAGAACCTGTCCCGGCTGAGCCTCAACGTGGCCGGCGAGGTTTTGAAGGAGATCCATCCCGCGGACCTGGCCCAGATCATCTCCGATATCCCCTCCGGCAACATCCAGGCGATGCTGAACGCGCTGGACGCCGAGACCGCAGGTGAGGCGATCCACGAACTGGAGCCGGAGCTCCGGAGCCGGATCATGAGCCAGCTGGAGAGCGGGCAGGCCTGCGCCATCCTGGAGGAGATGAGCCCGGACCAGGCGGCCGACGTTTTGGGGGATCTCCCGGAAGAGAAGGCCCAGGAGCTACTGGGACTTATGGATGAGAAGGAGGCTGACGAGATCCAGGATTTGATGGAACACGAGGAAGACACGGCCGGCGGGCTGATGAACAGCCAGTTCCTGGCAGTACCCGGCGGGCTGTCGGCCGAGGCAGCCCTCCAGGTGGTGCGGTCGCGCGCCGGCGAGGTCGACACCATCTACTATCTGTATGTGCTCGACGAGGAGGGGGGCCTGCAGGGGGTGCTGAGTCTCAAGGATCTGCTGGTGAACGGACCGGAGTCGATGCTCAGCGAGTTCATGGCGACAGGCATAAAAAGCGTGCATGTCGACTCGACACCGTACGAGGTACTGGAGATCGTAGCCAAGTACAACTTCGTCGCCGTGCCGGTACTGGACAAGGAGGAAAAAATGGCCGGCATCATCACGGTGGACGACATACTGGAGCTGTTCATTCCCAGCGCCCTGCGGCGCAAGCGTCACAGGGCGAGCTGAAGGAGAAAAGGATCTGTCTCTGCTACACTTCCTTACTGCCTTGAATCAGTCGGACCACCGGGCACCTTCTCGCGCAGCTTGTCCAGTTTTTTATTCAGCTCCTGAACCCGGACCTCGTAGTGCTTTATGCTGTTTTGAATGGAAAGATACTCGGGGCGTGACATCTTCGAGGTGTCACCCAGCCGTCCGCGCAGCCCCTCGAGTTCCTTTTCGGCTGCCTGCAGCTGGTTCTTGGTGGCGGCGATTTCGTTACGCAACCCGGCCTCGTCCTTGCCGCCGTTCAGCGGCTTTTTCTCCGTCTGGGTCCCGAGGTCCTTTGTCTTCCCCTTTACCGGCTCGGTGGTGTCGATGACCTGCGTGGTCCCCTCGTCAGCGCCTATCACCTTCACCTTCTTCCGGTATTTTTTCGGCACCTTCCCCAGGTCCTCGGTGAAGTTCACGGTTCCGCGTGCATCGGTCCATTCGTAGGTCTGGGCGCTTGCCGACAGCGGATAAAGCAGGAGCAGCAACACGAGCAGTCTCTTCATTTCCGTTCTCCTTTAAAAAAAACAACCCTGGCAGTCTGCGCGGTTGTGTCAACCCGGAGGCCAGGCAAAGTTCCTGCCGCCCAGCAGATGGAAGTGGATATGAAGAACGGACTGACCGGCACCGGCATTGTTGTTGTTCACTATGCGGAAGCCGTCCTCGGCCACCCCGCGTTCGCGTGCCAGGGCAGCCGCAACACGGTAGACCGCACCGACGAGCGCGTCGTCCTCCGGCGCAAGCTCCAGGGAGTTCGCCAGGTGCCGCTTTGGAATGATCAGTACATGCATCGGTGCCACGGGAGCGATATCTTCAATTGCGAAGAGGAGGTCGTCCTCGTAGATCTTTTTGACAGGTATGGCGCCGCTCGCCATCTTGCAGAACAGACAATCGTGCATGGAAACCTCGTAGGAGAGCAATTGACAATTGACAATGGACAATTGACAATTGACAATGAACTCAGTTAACTCTCTAATAGCAATTGGCAATGGTCTCAGTTATCTATCACAGCACGTCAGCTGTACCGACAGACGCAGACTCGACTTCCCTTAATTCACTAACGCATTCCAATTGTCAATTGCTTCTTCAAGTATATCAGGAACTCCTTGTTCCCTTTTGGGCCGAGTATGGGCGATTCACAGACTCCGAGGACGAGCAGCCCCAGGCTCTCTGCCAGTGCCCTGATCGCGGCGACTACTTCCAGGTGCTTTTTCTCGTCCCGCACCACCCCGCCCTTCCCTACCTGGCCGCGCCCCACTTCGAACTGGGGCTTTATCAGTGCTACGATGGTACCCCCTTCCTGAATGAGCCGCAAGGTCGGCGGGAGCACTTTGTCCAGCGAGATGAATGAGGCGTCTATCACCGCCATGTCCGGGAGCTCGGGGAGCGTCTCGGGCTCCAGGTGCCGGATGTTGGTCTTCTCGAGGCTCACCACCCTCGGGTCCTCGCGCAGCTTCCAGGCAAGCTGCCCGTAGCCCACGTCCACCGCGATGACGCGCCTCGCCCCCCTCTGCAACAGGCAGTCGGTGAACCCGCCGGTGGAGGCGCCGACGTCGAGCGCCGAGAGCCCTGCGACTTCGATGCCGAACTTGTCCAGCCCCTGAGCCAGCTTCAGGCCGCCGCGGCTCACATACGGCAGCGGCTCCCCTTTCAGGCGGATCTCGGCCGTGACGTCCACCAGCAACCCCGCCTTGTCAGCCAGATGATCGCCCACAACAACCTGCCCGGCCATGATGAGCGCTTTCGCCTTCTCCCTGGAGGGGGCAAGCCCTCGCTCCAGCACCAGTTTGTCTAGTCTGTCTTTAGTCACGTTACCTCTTTAGTATATGCCGTGCAGCGGTTCGCCCGGGGCAGCCAGCTGATCGACCCTGCGCTCCACTGCCGGGTCCTCGATGAGCAGCGGGGCGTGGTGCGGCTTGACGCGTGCGTCTATCACGATGGGCCCGCTGCAGCCCCACTGCTTGCAGGAGGTGGAGGCACCCACGCCGTAGATGTCGGCTGCGGGATCGGAACGGGTGAAGGTTACCCAGAGAAAGTTGTTCAGGGAGGTCGCGGTAAACCGGCTGTCGTCGCAAACGACGATCAGGGGGAACGGGTCGAGCCCGGCGACCCCGGACAGGACGTCGCAAAGTTCCTCCATCTCTGGATCAGGCTCTCCTTTTCTGGTCCTGCACGCGGGGCCCTGGAGGGCGAAAACGCCGGGAAGGCAGAGCGCCGGTGCGCGGAAGCCGTCCGGCAGGCGAAGCTCGGCGGGGAGCTCGACCCCAAGGCTGCGGCGCTTCTCGCCGACCGCCGCAAAGACCACCTTGGAGCCGCTGTTCAGCCCGGAGCCGGAATAATCGAGCGTGTCCATGGTGGTCGCGGTCTGGAAGTGGAGGTCGCGGCGCGGATCGATCCGCTCCAGCAGGTGAGCCAGGAAGGCCGGTATGTCACCGATGTCCAACCCCGGCGCATCCTCGTGCGCGGCGATCATCAGGTACTTGGCAAGGGAGAGCTGTCCCTGGCCGAGGATCGCGTTGGCGATGGTGAGGAGCTCCTGGGGCGTGCGCCGCTCCCCGTAGGGGACATAGCGCTCGCTCCCGAGCGCGAGCAGCAGCGGGTGCACGCCGGCCGCGTCAACGGCATGGACCGCATGCACCCCGGGGACCACGGTCGGGATCAGCGGCCCGGTCAGCTCGTGGATGAAGGCGCCGAAGGAGGTGTCCTCCTGCGGCGGCCGCCCCACGGTGGTGAAGGGCCAGATGGCGCCGTCCCGATGATATACATTTTCAACCTGCAGCACCGGGAACGCGTGCGCCAGGCTGTAGTAGCCGAAATGGTCCCCGAAGGGTCCCTCGGGGAGGGTCCTTTGCGGGTCGATGATCCCGGTGATGCAGAAATCGGCCTCCGCGGGGACCGGCAGCCCCCCCTCTCGCGTCACCATCTCGATCCGGTGACCGGCGAGCAGCCCTGCGAAGGAGAGTTCAGGCATCCCCTCGGGAAGCGGCATGACGGCGGCGACGGTCATGGCGGGAGCACCCCCGACGAAGACGTTCACCCGGAAGGGGACCCCCTTGGCGAGCGCCTCCGCGTGGTGGAAGCCGATGCCGCGGTGGATCTGGTAATGGATGCCGACCTGGGCGTTCCGGAGGTATGCGCCCCCCGAGATCTGCACCCGGTACATGCCGAGGTTCGAATGGCGCAGCCCCGGAGCGACCGCGCTCTCGGAGTAGACCTGCGGCAGCGTGACGAAGGCGCCGCCGTCGTCGGGCCAGGATTTAAGCTGGGGCAGTAGGTCGAGCGTGGTACGGTTGGCGAGGATCGGGCCGTCCGCCACCGTTTTCGGCAGCAGGTGCCAGGCCGCGGGAACCGTGGAGAGGAGCGCGGCCGGCTGCCTCAGGAACGCCTTGGGATCGATCTTCAGCTGCACCAGCCGCTCCACCTGCTTGAGGGTGTCCCGGAAGATGAACCTGGTGCGTTCCAGGGTGCCGAACAGGTTGCCGAGCATCGGGAAGGAGCACCCCTTCACCCGGGTGAAGAGCAGCGCCGGTCCGCCGGCCTGGTAGACCCGCCGCTGGATGGAGCCTATCTCCAGGTCGGCCGAGAGTTCCTCGTCAATCCGTATCAGAGCGCCCGAGCGTTCCAGGTCCGTCACGCACGCCTTAAGATTTCTATATCCCAACCAATTCCCCCGCCAGACATGTTGTACTTGAAGATGACTGATTATTTTTAATGCACCCCCGCAGCCAAGTCAACACAAAACGGCTCCAGCTTTGGCAGGTTGGGTCGAGAGCCCGGTTAGCGCCGCCTGCAACAGCTACTGCACCGGATGCCGACCCCGATTCAAATGAATGCTTGACCGCGCGGTGGTTATAGTTGTAATCAAAACATACGACCCAAGCAGAGACGGCCCACAACAGTCAGCTGCCGGACCCCGCCGGGTCGCAACCGGAGTACCCTTGCCGCGCTACACGATTTTCAAAAAGATCCTCGTCATCACCTTGCTGCTTTCCCTGGCGCCGCTTCTCGTCACGTCCACCATCCTCCTCATCAACCTGCAGTCGATAAGCTCCCGGCTCTCCGCGGAAATCGCCGAGTCCGACGACACGCAGGCCTCCGAGTCCCTCAAGATGAGGGCGCGGCAGGTGGCCGAAAACGTCTCCGATTTCCTGCACCAGTGCGAAAGCGACCTGCAGTTCCTGTCCCGCTCGCGCCTGGAGCGCTCGGCCCTGTTCAATTTCTACCAAACCCGCCGCTCCGAGGTGTGGCTTCGCAACGGCAGCGCGGCCACCCCCCGTGAGACCCGGGAGCTGATCCCCCTGTACCACTCCATCGCCCTGATCGACGCGGGCGGCCAGGAGCGGGTGGTGATCCGGGACGGCAAATTCCTGGCCCAATCCGAGCTGCGCAATGTCTCCGACCCCGCCAACACGGAGTTCCGCAGCGAGGATTACTTCAAGCGGGTGCGCGCCCTGAAGCGCGGCGAGATCTACGTCTCCCACCTGACCGGTTTCCATGTTTCGCGGCAGGAACAGCTGGCAGGAGCCCCGACCCCGGAAAGCGCCTACCACGGCACCACCTACCAGGGGGTGATCCGCTTCGGGGCGCCCCTGTTCGACAAAAGCGGCGCCCGCACCGGAATGGTGATCCTGTCCCTCGACCACCACCATCTGATGGAATTCACCCAGCACCTGGACCCGGGAAAAAACTTCTCCACCGTGTTCCCTTCCTACCAGAGCGGCAATTACGCCTTTCTCTTCGACGACGAGGGGTGGATCATCACCCATCCCAAATTCTGGGACATCCGCGGACTGGACCGAAACGGCAAAATCGTGCCGCCCTACTCCGAGAACTCCAGCTCGACCGATATCGGCACCGGCCGCATCCCCTTCAACCTCGACCGGGCCGGCTTCATCCACCCGAGCTACCCGAAGGTGGCGACCGCGGTGCGCGACGGGAGCATCGGCTATGTCGATATCACCAACGTGGTGGGCGCCAAGAAGATCATGGCCTATGCCCCGATCAGCTATGTTACCGGCGATTACCGCAAGCACGGCATCTTCGGCGGAGTCACCATCGGCTTCCAGGTGGACCAGTTCCACGAAACCGCCCGCAAGGGAAGCCGGTTGATCAACAGGCAACTAGGCGAGCACCGCTCCACCTCCGCCATCATCATCCTGACGACCGCCCTCATCTGCGCTCTCTCGGCCTGGCTCCTCTCCCGCGGCATCAGCATTCCCCTGCGGCGGCTGACCGAGGGTGCCGGCAAGCTGGCCGCCGGCGACGGCCACGTCAGGGTCGCGGTGACTTCGGCGGACGAGATCGGCGAACTGGCCGGCACCTTCAACAACATGGCCGACGAGCTGGAGCTGCGCAAACAAAGCATCCTCTCCACGCTCGACGAGCTGCGCAATTCGCGCCTGGAGATCCTGGACGAGCGCAATTTCAAGACCAGCGTCCTGGAAAGTATCTCCAGCGCCATCGTCACCTTCTCGCCCGAGGGACGTCTGACCTCGATTAACAACACCGGCCGCCTGCTCCTCGGACCGGAAATTGCACAGGACCAGCATTACCGTGACGTCTTTGCCGGCTGGACGGACCTGAGCGACCGTATAGCCCGGGTGCTGAACCGGGAGGCCGGCTACGGCCGCGAGCCGCTCCGGTTCGACCGGGGCGCGGGCCAGACGCACTTCGACGTGGGGTGCTTTCCGATCGGACTCGATGCGGAGAAAGGGCTTACCGTCACCCTGCGCAACGAGACCGAAAAGGAGAAACTGCGCGAGGAGATGATGCGGCTCGACCGGCTGGCTTCCCTTGGCAAGCTCTCGGCCGGCATCGCCCACGAGGTGAGAAACCCGCTCACCGGCATCTCGCTGCTGCTGGACGATCTGCATGACCAGGCAGCATCCGGTTCCGACGACCAGCAGATGATCAAAAAGGCACTCGCCGAGATCGAACGGGTGGAGCGGCTCATCAACTCCCTGTTGAACTACTCGTCGCCGGTCCGGGCCGAATTCAGGGAAAGCGACCTGAACCGGGTGGTGCACGACACGGTCCTTTTGATGCGCAGGCCGTGCGAGCGCCAGAAAGTGCAACTGACCATGGACGAGAGCCCGGTGCCCGCCTTCAGGCTCGACCCGGAGAAGATCAAGCAGGCCGTGCTCAACATCATCAGGAACGCGCAGGAGGCGCTGCCGGGAGGCGGCCGGATCAGCGTCGCGACCTTCGTCAGGGGAGAGTGCGCCGTGATAGAGATCGGCGACGACGGTCCGGGGATCGCGGTCGACGACCTCCCGCTGATCTTCGAGCCGTTCTTCACCCGCAAGGGAGCGGGGACCGGCCTTGGTCTCTCCATCACCCAGGGGATCGTCGAGGAGCATCGCGGCAGGATCCGGGTGGCAAGCACCCCGGGGCAGGGAACGATTTTCACGATCGAGCTGCCGATTGAACAGCAGTAGAGCAGCAAGGCAGGCACCCGCAAGGGGTGCCGCTTCAGACTTACCAGCCCGAGGAAGCCTCATGGAAAAGATTCTCATCATCGACGACGAAGCGTTTATCTGCGAAAATGTCCAGCGCATCCTGGCCGGCGAGGGGTTCCAGGTATGTGCCGCCGCCTCGGGACAGCAGGCCCGGGAGATCGTCGCCTCGGAAGAGATCGATCTGGCCCTCCTTGACCTGAACCTTGGCACGGAAAACGGCATCGACGTTCTGAAGGCGCTCAAGGAGCTCGACCCCGAGCTGCTGGTGATCATCATCACCGGATACGGCTCGGTGGAAAGCGCCGTGGAATCGCTCAAGCTGGGCGCCTTCCACTACATGAAAAAGCCGTTCAAGGCCGATGCCCTGAGGCTCATCGTCAAGCTGGCACTGAAGACCCAGACGCTCAAGCGCGAGGTGCGCAAACTGAAGCGCGGCGACGGCGTGCTTCCCGGCCACTCCCCCATAATCGGCAAGAGCGAGGCGTTCAACGAGGTGGCGGCACAGGTCCGTGAGATCGCCCGCATCCCCTCCACGGTGCTCATCACCGGGGAGTCGGGAACCGGCAAGGAGCTGGTGGCCCGCGCGATTCACGACCTGTCGGACCGAAAGGACGCCGCCTTCATCGCCATCAATTGCGCCTCGATACCGGCGACGCTCCTGGAGAGCGAACTGTTCGGGCACGAGAAGGGGGCCTTCACCGGAGCCAGCTGCCGCAAGATCGGGCTCTTCGAGGAGGCGCACCACGGCACGGTATTTCTGGACGAGATCGGGGAGATGGACTTCGCCATGCAGGCCAAGCTGCTGCGCGTGCTGCAGGAACGGACCATCCGCCGGGTCGGCGCGGTAAAGGACATCGGCATCGACGTGCGCGTGATCGCCGCCACCAACCGCGACCTGGCAAAACGGATCGCCGAACACAGCTTCCGGGAGGATCTCTTCTACCGGCTCAACGTCTTCCCCATCCACATCCCGCCGCTCAGAGAGCGCTGCGCCGACATAGCCGCGCTGGCCGCGTATTTCCTCGACAGCTTTAGCCGCTCCTTCGGGCGGGACTTCCGGGGTGTCTCCGTCGAGGCCGAGCAGCTGATGGAGCAGTATGCCTGGCCGGGCAACATCAGGGAACTTAGAAACGTCATCGAGCGCATCTGCATCATGCGCAGCGGCCCCACACTGCTCCCCGAGCATCTCCCCCAGGAGATCAAGATGTGCCAGATCAGCCAGCCCTCCCCAGCCGACGGCGCGGCAAAGCTGGCGATCCTTCCGCCCGACCTCGGCCTGGAAGACGCCATCTGCGCCATCGAAAAGTCGCTCATCCAGCAGGCCCTGCAAAAGACAGGCGGCAACGTGCTCCAGACCGCCCTGAACCTCAAGATCCCGCGCGGCACCCTGCGCTACAAGATGGATAAGTACGGGCTGTAATCACCTCAGAAATAAAGATTGCTCATTCAATTCTCTATGACATAACTATTCAGCAGACTTCACGAAAAAAGCCCTTCAAAAGACAAAAGCCTCAACACAGAGGACACAGAGGAAATCTTTAACCAAAGGCTAAGGCTTTTCGTGCCCCTCTCCCCCCCCCCCCCCCCCCCC
>Ga0209125_1000525_pt1 | contig 48083 bp, 30 predicted proteins | sample BarGraIncub1131A_FD_184503 | JGI IMG/M metagenome (GOLD analysis project Ga0209125, IMG submission 184503) | Arctic peat soil microbial communities from Barrow, Alaska - Barrow Graham LP Incubations 11-31A (SPAdes) (version 2) | ecosystem: Environmental > Terrestrial > Soil > Wetlands > Peat... | reverse complement strand
GGAGACCCACAAGATAATGCCATTTGGCAACAAAGTCGCCAATCTGTCATTATCATCATTTGTGCCATATGTCACTGTTCCAGACAATTGATAAAAATTATAAAGTAAAAAATTTATCATTTTTATCAATTTTGCCATATGGCACAAATATAGGGGCCTCCCTACATTTTTACATTAATGCTCAATAGGTAATTTAAACAGTTTCTAAGTAACTTTGCACCGTATTTAAAACTGTTTTAACTCAAAAACATGAATCCGGAAATCAAGATCTCAGGTGAAAAGAAATTAATAGGGATGCGGATTAAAATGTCATTGTCTGATAATATGACTTTTGAGCTATGGAAAGGTTTTATGCCTCGGCGCAAAGAAATCAGAAATAACCTGACCAACGATTTGTTTTCAATGCAGGTGTACGACAAAACATACGATTTCAGAAATTTTGATCCTGAGGCTACATTTGAAAAATGGGCGGCAATAGAAGTTACCGATTTTGATGCTATTCCCGAGGAAATGGAATCCTATATTTTATCTGAAGGTCTGTACGCGGTTTTCAATTATAAAGGTGCAGCAAGTCAGGGGGCTAAAATGTTCCAATATATTTTTGGAACCTGGTTACCGGGTTCTGATTTCTTATTGGACAATAGACCGCATTTTGAAATCCTGGGTGAAAAATACAAAAATGAAGATCCTGATTCGGAAGAAGAAATCTGGATACCCATCAAGCTTAAAAAATAACGACAAAACATTTCAAAGTATCATGAAATTTTCATCCTTATTCATCCTTTTCCTTTTATTTATATCCTGTAACAATACACCACCCCCTACAGTGGTTTCAGGATTGGAAGAACCATCACAAACCGAACTGGACAGTATTAAAAATGCTTCAGCAAGTAAAAGTGCAAGTAATTCGCTGGCAATAAAAAAAAGTAAAGCATTGTTGAATGTCAACAATGGGTTAAATGGTGTCTATTTGGGAACGATTGACAATAAATATTTTAAGCTCTGTATCGATAAGACATATGGCGATAATGCGGAGGGCTATGTAGTTATTGGAACGGATAAAAGAATTGTAAAGGGTAAAATATATAAATTGGGGACTGAGCCAACAACTACCGGCAATCTTACACTTTACAGAACGGTTCTGTCTGAAACGAATAGTTCAAAGATAAATGGTGAGTATGTCATTACCCTATCACTTTCAGCGAAAAACAATTCAGGAGAAGGTGTCTGGATTTCCACTAACAAAAAGCAACAAAAAACCATTGTAATAAAAGAGAGGGCTTTATAGAAAAAATTGATTATGTTGTAAAATAACTTAGTATTTTGCAACTACTTTATATGCCTGGAATTCTGGAGCCCTGAAAGGGCATAATATATCAGCACAGGGCGAAGCCCTGTGACATGTATAAAATAACACATTAGCCCTGTAAGGGCGCAAGAGTATTGAATATCAATTATTTCGCCATCACAAGGCTTGGTTATTTGGACACACTTATTCACAGGGCTTCACCCTGTGCTAATGTATTTTGCCCTTTCAGGGCTGAAAATATTCCACATTGACAAACCAGAGAACCAAAAAATTCAATTAAAAAACCCCAACCTTTTTATTTTTTTGTCGGGAAATAGAAATTATTCAGGAACTCATATCTCTTTTCCAGATCACTATTCGTTGTCACATGCGTATCTTCATCAATCTGAAGGACTCCCGGAACAGTTTGATTATTGATTGAAGGCCATTCCGGTACACCCAAACCATTCGGATTTCCTGTCTTCACAAAATTCAAATAATAGGATTGGAAGATCTCGGAAACCTCAAAATCATCAGCCTGCCAATCATAGACCCGATTCGTATAAAGGTTGCCCATCGCGTACTCAATATCTGCCGAATGTACCGCCCCCGTAGCTCTGGGTGATTTATTCAAAGCTGGTATCATCAAAGGCCGTGGATGACAAAAACGATAACGGTAAACAGATTTACCGCCAGTTTTTTTCTGCATATCGGTCCATTTCCAGGTACTGAAACCTATAAACAGATCTGAAGCCAAATCGGTTGCTGCAACAGCAACCGAAGCATCATCGGAAGCATGATACAAATTGCACACCAGATCAGTGGTATCACCAAAAGCCTTTGTAACGGCCTCCTTGAAATTAGCCAGAGTTGGCGCTTTGCCTTTTAAGAAATATCCTGAATTCATCTCCATTGAATTCCACCCTATGAGTGCTGGTACTTTTGCCTGTTCACCTTTCGCAAAAATCTCAACCGGTGGTTTTGGAATGAAATAACCATCAATATCAGGTGAGAATTGACCTTTTGCATCCATTAGCTTTTCTGCCGGAATTGCTCTCAGATCCGCAAGATTTCCAACGTTTAATCCTTTTTCTGTTAGCTGTCCATTCATCTCAGCCTGTCCCAAAGGAATGGGTGAAAGCGCTCCCATCAATGAACCACTTGATCCAATCACACCTGCGAACAGGTTTTTAGAAACGGGCGAACACATCAACGCACTCACTGAAATTGAACCTGCTGACTCTCCTGCAATCGTGACCCGGTTAGGATCACCACCAAATGCAGCAATGTTTGTTTTTACCCAATTCAATGCAGCCGCTTGATCCAGATATCCATAATTGCCAGATGTATGAAAAGGAGACTCTTTTGATAATTCAAGAAGAGAGAAAAATCCAAAAATTCCCAGTCGGTAATTTACAGTAATTGTAATGATTCCTTTGCGAGCCAATGTTTCACCGGCATATCTGAGTTCGTCGCTACTGCCTGCAATCAAGCCACCGCCATAAAAATAGACCAGTACAGGCAGTTTTTCATTTCCTGTGATAGCCGGCGTCCAAACATTCAGATAAAGACAATCTTCACTAATTTTTTCAGAAAGGAAATTCATATCGCTGAAAACAGGCTTCTGCATAGGGCGTGAACCAAACTTATCTGCCTTAAGAACTCCTTCCCAGTTTTTAACGGGTTGAGGCTCTCTCCATCTAAATTGTCCAACGGGTGGAGCAGCAAATGGGACACCTTTAAATATTTTAACTCCTGAATGATTAACCCCTTCTAAAATCCCATTGGCAGTTTTAACCTGCGGAGCATTATTATTTAACTGTGCAAAGGCGCCGAAGCTGATTGTCAGTAACGCCAGTAAATAAACGACACGAAATTTGAACATAAAAATTAATATTTATTAAAACCCAAAGGGCTATAATTTTTGACTTTATCGTATGGTAAAGTTATGAAAACTATTCTTTTTTAGTTTGCAAAAATTTAGTATTTCTTTACTTTTAATTTGAAAATTTCGATAAGCAAAAAACTTAGAAACTATTTTAATTTCCCCGTAGGGGATAAATATCAATAGAAATATTCACATAATATATCTTTTCCCCGTAGGGGATCAACCTTTAATGTTAATGCCCTCGGGCAAAAGAAAAACTAAATTTAAACAGTTTCTTACTTATCTTTGGGTATTGATGTTTAAACAAGAACCCAAACGACTATGGTAAAATATCTGATTTCGGCAGTGGTATTATTCACGCTTTTCTCTTTCACGAGTGATAAAAAGGCATATCAGTTTTTTGACTCAAACGGCAAAGAAACACAGTATTCAAATCTTCTGGATGCTGCAAAGGATGCAGATATCATACTTTTTGGCGAGCAACACGACAATCCAATTGATCATTGGATGGAGCAGGAACTCACCAAAGATCTTTACGCCGTTAAAAAAGACAATCTGATACTAAGCGCCGAGATGTTTGAGGCCGATGATCAGATCACTTTAGATGAATACCTGTCGGGATCAGTTACTGAAAAAACGTTTAAAGAAGAAGCCAAGATCTGGACCAATTACCCCAGTGACTATAAACCGCTGGTTGAGTTTGCAAAGAAAAACAAACTAAGATTTGTGGCGGCCAACATTCCACGTAGATATGCCAATATGGTCTATACCCGTGGATTGGAGAAGCTTGACAGTATTGATGTTAGTGCCAAAAGATGGATCGCGCCCCTTCCGATCCTTTATGATAAAACTCTGAAGTGTTATGCTGATATTTTCGCTTCTGCAATGGGTCATGGTGGAGAAAATCTACCCAAGGCTCAAGCCATTAAAGATGCAACCATGGCTTATTTCATCATGAAGAATTTCAAAGCCGGGAAGACCTTAATCCATTTCAATGGTTCCTATCACAGTGATAATCATCTGGGCGTGGAATGGTATCTTTTAAAGATAAATCCGAATTTAAAAATAGTGACCATCGGTTCAACCGAACAGGAATCTGTTGATGCCCTTGAAAAAGAGAACATTGGACTTGCCAACTTCATTCTTTGCACGCCAGCATCGATGAGCAAAACCTATCGGCCATAATTTATTAATGATCAATTAGATATCGGACATGTTTGAAAAGGCAGTCGTTTGCTTGAGTATAAATACATAATCATGTAGAGACGCAATATTTTGCGTCTCTTTTTTATTTCCCATATCCCCGTGACTTTGAGACGCAAAATATTGCGTATCTACATGTTAGTGAATTAAATCTTATGAATGCTATCTTTTTAAACGGACAGGTCACGACCTGTCCGTTTAAAAAGTGATTTGGTTTTTAGAGAATCAAATAAGTGTATCGAAAGCATACACCTGTTGTATCAATCCCGTACGGTTTATTAATTATTGATTATCTAAAACATACATCTCCAGGTGTTTTGTGTTTTGGACTCCATATTGTATGGCAATAAGTGAAAGAGTGAATTACAAACAGTAAATGAAATAAAGTGGACAGAATAATTGAAAAGAAAAAATGGACAGTCAAAAAGATTCTAACAATTGTTGGTGTCGGAGCATTGGTTATACTTATCGTTGTAGCTTATCTCACAACGATTGGTAAATCTAAATTGAATGTTGAAATGGAAAGGACCACAATAAGTGAAGTTACAAAAGGATCCTTTCAGGAGTTTATTGCCGTCACCGGTGTTGTATTGCCCATTACAACTATTTATCTGGATGCCAGTGAAGGGGGTAGAGTCGAGGAGAAGTTGGCGGAAGATGGCACCATTGTTAAAAAAGGTCAACCCATCCTGCGATTATCCAATACGGACCTGTTAATGACAATGATGAGTCAGCAAAACACCGTTTATAATACCATCACGCAAATCCAGATCAACAACAATGCAGCCCAACAAAACACCGTCAGTAAATTAAATCAGATGGCTGATGTGGAGAGTCTGTACGATGAAGCCGAACGTGTTTATCAAGTGGACAAGCAATTATATGAAAAAAAGGTAATCGGCTTTCAGGATTTTAAGAAAGCTGAAAACGATTACAACTACTATTTGAAAAAGAAAACCCTCACAAAGCAAATCTTAAAACAAGACTCACTATCCAGGACCCAGCAGACCGAACAAGACAAACGATCCTATAAAGGATCACAAGAAGCATTGGTGCTGATGAAACAGAAAGTTGATGAACTAACTGTCAAGTCGCCCATTGACGGACAACTCACATCGCTCGATGCTGAAATTGGACAAAACAAACATCAGGGAGAACGGCTCGGACAGATTGATGTGTTGAGCGGTTTCAAAGTACGTGTTGATATTGATGAACATTATTTAGATCGCATTTACAACGGTTTGAAAGGTGAATTTACTTTTGCAGAAAAAACATATAAGCTGAAAATCAATAAAGTGTTTACACAAGTAGCCAATGGTAAATTCCAGATCGACATGCAGTTCGAAGGAACAATCCCAACAGGCATTCGACGTGGACAAACACTTCAGATCCGTTTAGCCCTAAGTGATGAAAAACAAGTCATACGCCTTCCCCGTGGCAGTTTCTATCAACAAACAGGCGGCAACTGGATTTTTAAAGTAAGCGCCGATGGTAAGATAGCTTACAAAACCGATATTCAATTGGGAAGTCAGAATCCGGATTACTATGAAGTGTTGCAGGGTCTACAACCAGGCGACAAAGTAATCACAAGCAATTATGAAAATTACGGAACCGCACAGGAACTGGTTCTGAAAAAATAATCAATAAATTTAAATAATCAAACAGATGATAAAGATAACAGGTCTTGAAAAAATCTATCGGACAGAAGAAGTAGAAACCATTGCGCTGAATAAATTATCCATGGAAGTGAAGGAAGGTGAGTTTGTTGCCGTCATGGGTCCTTCGGGATGTGGAAAATCCACGTTGTTAAATATCCTTGGATTACTGGATGATCCCGATGGTGGCAGTTTTCTTTTCAATGGTATTGAAGTAGCACATTACAATGAAAGAAAACGTTCGGAAATGCGTAAACATGTTATTGGTTTTGTGTTCCAGAGTTTTAACCTGATTGATGAATTGACTGTATATGAAAATGTTGAGCTGCCACTGATTTATACCGGTGTTAAATCTTCAGAAAGGAAAGCTATAGTAGAAAAGGTTTTAGATAAAATGCAGATCATGCATAGAAGGAACCATTTTCCGCAGCAGCTTTCGGGCGGTCAACAACAACGTGTTGCAGTTGCCAGGGCGGTTGTAAATAATCCAAAATTAATTCTTGCTGATGAGCCTACAGGTAATCTCGATTCAATCAATGGTACAGAAGTGATGCAGCTCCTGACCGATCTGAACGAACAGGGTACAACCATAATCATGGTAACACACAGTGAGCATGATGCAAAATTCAGTCATCGTATCATAAGAATGTTGGATGGGCAAACTGTTACAGAAAATATTTTGATATAAAACATGAAATTTATCTGCGAAGTTAATATGAGCTGCAAGTTTTAAATCCTTACTCAAAAAAAAACCATGTTTTCTAATTATTTAAAAATAACATTCAGAAATATTCTTCGGAATAAAACTTACAATTTCCTGAACATATTTGGATTGGTTATTGGTATTACGTGTGCCGCTTTGATTTTACTATGGGTGGAAGATGAACTGAATTACGACCATTTTTTCCCCAACAGAAATAATCTGTATATCGTAAAAGATAAACAAACCTACGAAGGCAAAACATCTGTATTTGATGCAACGCCCGGTCCGTTAGCACAGGCCATAAAAGCAGAAATACCCGGAATCAAAACGACTGCCCGTTCAACATGGGGAGATGATGTACTTTTCTCTTTTGCAGATAAACCTATTTATGAAAATGGTCGATATGTCGATGCCGGATTTTTGAATATGTTTTCTGTGCCATTTATTAAAGGTAATGCTGCTACAGCTTTTACGCAATTGCATGCTGTTGTTGTATCTGAAAAGATGGCAATGAAATTCTTCGGGTCAACAGATATACTTGGAAAGACTTTAAAGGTTGACAACAAGCAGGATTATGTTGTAACGGGTGTCTTTAAAGATTTACCAGAGAATCTTTCATTAAAATTCGATTGGCTGATTTCTTTTAAGATTTATGAAGGACAAAACCAGTGGTTAACACAATGGCGTAATAATGCTATTATAACGTATGTCGAAACAGAACCCAGGGCAAATGTAGCGGCCATCAATAAACCTTTGTATGGTATTGTCCAGAAAAGAAATCCGGAGAACAATGCCAAAATGATGTTGTATCCTTTTAACAGGATCAGGTTGTACAACAGTTTTGATGATAATGGAAATGACAAAGATGGTTTAATAAAAAATGTTCGTTTGTTCAGTTTAATTGCCTGGATCATTTTAATTATTGCCTGCATCAATTTTATGAATCTTGCCACAGCAAGAAGTGAAAAACGAGCCAAAGAAGTGGGCATAAGAAAAGTAGTGGGTGCTACAAAACAAAGACTTATTGTTCAGTTTATTTCAGAGTCTGTTTTGCTCTCATTTATATCCATGTTATTGGCAATAGCGATTGTTTTGTTAGTATTACCGGCATTTAATAATCTGGTAAATAAAAATTTAACACTCCAGCTTTTTCAACCATTGCATCTTGCAGGTTTAATTGCCATTACTTTGGTCTGTGGTATTATTGCAGGCAGCTATCCTGCATTTTATTTGTCTTCATTTAATCCGGCGCATGTTTTAAAAAGTGCGAAGATTAAAACAGGCAGTGCTGCATTTATAAGGAAAATGCTGGTTGTAATACAGTTTTCAGCCTCTGTTATATTGATCATTTGCACGGTGATCATCTATCAGCAAATACAATACGGTAAAGAAAAAGATCTGGGTTTTAAAAAAGATAATCTTATTACCACATGGTTGCGTGGCGATATGAAGACTCATTTCACAGCAATAAAAAATGACCTGATCGGCACCGGTGTTGTTGAAAATGTAAGTATCAGTAACAGTAATGTATTGAGTATGGGAAGTAATACCAGCGACTTTACATGGGAGGGGAAAGCTCGTGATAAACAGGTCTTAATTACTATAGAAGGAATTAGCTCTGAATATATTTCCACACAGGGCATGCAATTAAAACAGGGTAGGGCGTTCTACGAAAACCTTAAGGCCGACAGCAATAATATCATTATCAACGAGACACTGGAAAAAATCATTAAGAATAAAAATATTGTTGGTTCTATAATAAACTGGGGAAATCGGAAATGTACAGTTGTTGGTGTTGTAAAAGATTTTGTTTCATTTAACGCTTACAAGCCTGCTGATCCGTTAATCATGTATGCAAATACATACAACGCCAATCTTATGTCTATTCGTTTGAAAGCCAATGTCAATTTAACAACTGCACTTTCACAGGTAGAAAAGGTAATCAAAGCGAATAATCCAGGTTATCCGTTTAGTTATGAGTTTGTTGATAAAGTGTTTGGCCGGATGTTTAAAGCAGAAAATTTAATAGCAAAACTTGCAGGCATATTTGCTGCACTTGCCATCATTATTTCATGTCTTGGGTTATTTGGATTGGCTTCATTTACCGCAGAAAAAAGAACGAAAGAAATCGGTATCCGAAAAATATTAGGCGCTTCGGTAAGTGGCATTACAGGGTTGTTATCTAAAGATTTTCTAAAACCTGTTTTATTATCGGTTGTTATTGCATTCCCGGTTGCATGGTGGCTTATGATGACCTGGTTAAAAGATTACGAATACAAAATAAGTATTCACTGGTGGGTTTTTGCACTTGTCGGATTATTGGTATTACTGATTGCATTGGCAACAGTAAGTTTCCAGGCAATAAAGGCAGCAAGAGCCAATCCTGTGAAGAATTTAAGAACGGAATAAGAGAAAAGGTATGTTTAAAAATTATTTCAAAACCGCCTGGCGGAATATATTAAGGAATAAGACAACCAGTTTTATCAATCTGTTTGGCTTATCAGTTGGAATGACAGCTGCCGTACTGATCCTGATGTGGGTCCAAAATGAAATGAGCTTTGATAACTACCATCCTAATGTAAAACATATTTTTCGTCTTACATGCCACATCAATTCTGCCAACTGGGGTTCGGACGCTTCACCGCTTTTATTATCTGATGCTATACAAAAAGAAATTCCGGAGATTAAAAGTACTGCAAAACTGAGGCCTATCAGGGGTACTGCAATTTTGAATATTAAGGGTGAACTCTTCTCAGAGAAGAATTGTACTTATTATGATAAAGGATGGTTCAAAATGTTTCATTATGATTATGTGGAAGGAAATCCAAATACAGCAATTCAAAACCCTTTCAGCATAATCATGACCGAGTCAAAAGCCAAAAAATATTTTGGAAATCATGCTGCAGTCGGGCAAATTATAAGAATAGATACTATAAACTACACAGTACAGGCAGTAATAAAAGATAATCCTCAGAATTCAAGTTTTCAATATGATATTTTTATCCATTTAGATGCTTTTCTGGCAGGTCCTGTTCAACGTGGAAATGAGCAGAATTGGGGGAATATGAATTATATCACTTTTGTTCAGATAAATGAGAATGCCAATAGTACAGCAATTGGTAAAAAGATAACAGCTATTTTACAAAAGAACAAGAAAAGAAACGATGAATATATGACTCTGTTTAATCTGCAGGATATGCACTTTGAAACCGATTTGACTTCATCCAAATCAAGACAGGGCAATAAAAATACAGTGTATTTCTTTAGTTTGCTTGCATTTGTCCTGTTGTTTACTGCGTGTATTAATTATGTGAATCTTACAACAGCTAAAGCAAGCGTACGTGCAAAAGAAATAAGCATCCGGAAAATTATAGGTGCAAAACGAATGCATTTATTTGGTCAGCTTATTGCTGAATCGTTATTGATAAGCTTCCTTGCACTGATAATCACACTGATATTAATTTGGTTTTCTTTGCCGTTGTATAACCTGCTTACTGATAAGCATTTTGTGTTTGCTCTTATTTCTTTGAGTATGTGGGAAATAATGTTAGGGACCTTATTATTGGTCACCCTGTTAAATGGTGTGTATCCGGCAATAATGCTTTCTTCTTTTAAGCCATTGAATGTCTTCAGAGGTCTCAACCTGCTAAGTGTAAAAGATACGACACTACGTAAAATATTGGTGGTATTTCAATTCACCATTTCAGTCATGTTGATAATTGGAGCTGTAGTTATTTACAGGCAAATGCATTTTATTCAGACAACAGATCCCGGATACCAACGTTCACAAATCATTTATTTTCAATATCCTAAACCAAATTTAAAATATACCCCCGATGAGAAATCATATCTTTTATTTAAGGAAAGTCTGTTGCATGAATTGTCAGTACAGAGTGGAATTATTGGTGTGACAAGTTCTAATCAACCCATTGTAAATATGCAAAGTTTTAATTCAGGTTCTGCTGATTGGGATGGACGAGATACGTCTTTTCGACCTTCTATAGCTCAAATGTCAGTAGAATACAATTTTCAAAAAGTTTTTGGGATCATTTTAAAAGAAGGTCGTTGGTTTTTACCGGGAGGTAACACAGATAAGAAAAATTTTATTCTTAATGAAACAGCTGTCGCTCAGTTAAACATCCATAAACTCGTTATTGGTCAGCGTTTTGCATTCCAAGGCGATACAGGAAAAGTGATTGGTGTTGCTAAAGATTTTCATTATATCAGTATGCATGAGAAGATTGGACCCCTTGTTTTCAATACCAATTCTTCTTGGTTGGCATATGTCTTCATAAAATCTGCCCCGGGAAGCGCTACTCAGACTTTGTTAAATGCACAAAATGTATGGAGGAAATTCGCTCCAAACGAACCATTTGATTATACATTTCTTGATGACACCTTTGATAATCTCTATAAAACTGATCATAAAACCTCAATACTTATTTTGGTTTTTTCGATCATAGCAATCATCATTTCCGCGTTGGGTTTGTTCGGACTTATTGCTTTCACTGCCGAACGAAAAACAAAAGAAATCGGTGTACGAAAAGTTTTAGGTGCATCGGTTGGAAGTATTACAACATTGCTATCGAAAGAATTTGTTGTTCTTGTTTGTATAGCTATAATGATAGCAAGTCCTATTGCATGGTGGGTCATGAATAAATGGTTAGAAGATTTTGCTTACAGAATTAATATCAATTGGTCTGTGTTTGTGTTTGCCGGGATAACAGTTTTAATTATTGCATTGGTAACGGTTAGCTTTCAGTCTGTCAAAGCTGCCGTTGCCAACCCGGTAAAGAGTTTGAGAACTGAATAAAGAAAAACCTGAAAATATTAAGAAACTGTTTAAAATAAGTAGCAGGATATATCATAAGTGCGTTATCTTGTAGAGACGCAATATTTTGCGTCTCAATGATTGAAGATCTTCCTAGCTTTGAGACGCAAAATATTGCGTCTCTACATGTACTACTTGCATATGTTCAGATATAAAGACCGCAATTAAATAAAATTGAAACCTTTTTTAAAACCTCAGATAAAATGCCGTTCCTTCATTTTCTATAGATTGAACCGTAATGCTTCCTTTATGAACCAACATAATCTGCTTACACAAACTCAATCCGATTCCATTCCCGTTTTTCTTGGTGCTGAAGAAAGGAACAAAGATTTTATCCAAAACCTCAACATCCATCCCCGTTCCATTATCGGCGATCTTGATAATGATTTTGTTGTCGTTATCGGTGTAGGCAGATAACACGATTTTAGGATCAGAATTGCTCTTCACGGCATCAATCGAATTCAAAATAAGATTAATCAAAACCTGCTCTATGAGGCCCCCATCAATTTCTACAGAAAGCAATGGCTCTTTTAAAATAATGGTCGCTTCGATATTTTTCTGCAACAAAGTAGGCTGCATCAACCGATGAATGTTTTCAAACAACTCACTGATATAGACTTTGGCCAGGTTGGCCTTGGTGATCTTATTCAGATTCCGGTAGGTCTCTGTAAACTTCAACAAACCCTCACTACGCTTTCTGATCGTTTCAACGCCCAGCTCAAGATCTTCAACGATAACCGACGAGTTAGGCATTTCCGATGCCAATTGTTTTAATCTGTTTTGCAAAGTATAGGCCAATGAAGAAATAGGCGCCACCGAATTCATAATCTCATGGGTCATGACGCTCAATAATTTCTGCCATGCCTTTGCTTCGGTTTCTTCCAATGCCTCATTTACATTTTGAAAAGCAATGAGTTTAAACGTAAGATCATCTGTCTTAAACGCAGTTGCGGATAAAACCACTTTCAGGGTACTCTTTTCACGATGAATCGTACTGATGACTCTTTCTGAAGGAGTTAATGCAATAATTTGCGTGTACAATTCATGATCCCGCTTGTCCAGCGAATGAATCGTTTTTAAATAGGGTACCTGCAATATTTTCTTCAATGATTCATTCATCCAGATCACATCACCACTGACGACTTCGTAGGAAAGAATTCCGGTGTCCACCAGTTCCAGCACCTTTTGCAGGTAGAGGTATTGCGTTTCCCTCTCTTTGCTGATCACCTGAAACGTTGAATTGATTTCATTAAACCCCTCCCGCAAAGACTGTAATTCCACAGGGGCCTGTTTTACATTAAAATGTCGTGTGAAGTCCCGGTAATGAACACTTTCTGCAAACTGCTCAATCTCATCCTGTGCTTTTTTATACAAACGATAAAAATCTACTCCCTGAAAAATAATGATGGGAACAAGAATAAAGTCAATGACATAAAGTTCCTTCAACAGAGTGAAAGAAAAACCCAGGAGAGTTATGAAAAGCAACAAGACCCTCCCCAGAACGACCCAGTATGTTTTTTTAGATCTCATACTTACTCAGCCTCCGGTATAAAGCAGTTCTGGTTAAACCCAACTCTTTTGCAGCCTTTGTAATGTTGCCATTGTTTTTTTCAATCACCCTCAAGATGGTGTTTTTCTCAATAGCGCTTAATTTTGTCTCCTTGTTTTCTTCCGTTGAATTTTGATTGGAAGATTCAATAGGCGAAAAAATAATATCTTCAGGTTCCAGCATATCACTGTCCGACATGATGATCACCCGTTCAATAATGTATTGTAACTCCCTCACGTTGCCCGGAAAATTATACTGTTCCAGCTTTTGCAAAGCAGCATTTGAGAAACGGATATTGTTTTTGAAATATTTGGTTGAATAGATCTTTGCAAAATGCTTTGTCAGCAATACAATATCGTCTCTCCTTTTGCGCAGTGGAGGTACGATAATTTCGACGGTATTGATGCGGTAGATCAAATCCTTCCTGAAGCGGGTTTCATTGGCTAGCTCAGTCAGTGGAAGATTTGTGGCACAGATCAGACGGATATCAACAGGGATGGGTTGATTTGTCCCAAGACGAACGATCTCCCTGTTTTGCAAAGCCGTTAAAAGTTTGGCCTGTTGCTGCAAAGAGATGTTTCCGATTTCATCCAAAAACAGGGTGCCGCCGTTTGCAGCTTCAAACCTTCCGACACGGTCATCCCGGGCATCCGTGAAAGCGCCTTTCTTATGACCAAACAGTTCGCTTTCAAACAGCGACTCGGTCAAAGAGCCGATATCGACTTTGATATAAGGTTGTTTGCCGCGCAACGATTTATCATGTATCGCTTTTGCAATCAGATCTTTGCCTGTCCCGTTCTCGCCAAGAATCAGAATATTGGCATCGGTTGGGGCGATCTTATCAATCTTGGCAGTGATATCCAACATTTCATCGCTGTTGCCTATTAAATCTGGATAGACGTTTTTGCTTTTAGGCTGAGGATTGGCCGTTGAAGGTTGCAGTGTTTTACTCTTCAATGCATCCGAAATGGTCGATAGTAGTTTTTCATTGTGCCAGGGCTTCACGATAAAATCTGTAGCTCCCTCTTTCAACGAACGAACAGCCAGATCGATATCTCCATAAGCAGTGATCATGACCACCGAGATCCCCGGTTTAGACTCTTTAATCCGTTTCAGCCAATATAACCCTTCATTCCCGGTGTTGATAGATGCGTTAAAATTCATGTCCAGCAACACAAGATCAAAGGGTTGGGCGGTGATCATGGATAAAATATTCTCCGGATTGATTTCAGTCACAACATGTTGTACTTCTGTCTTCAACAGCAACCTGACGGCTGTCAACACATCAACATCATCATCAATCACCAGTATGCTTGCTTTCAATAAACTCATATTACAATTTGAAAATTTACTTTAACGGTAACGATGCTTCAAAAGTTTTAAACCGTACGTCGAGATCTTTCGTCAGTTGGGCTTTCACAGCTTCCTGTTTGATAAAACTATAGGTGATGCTGTTGTACACAAACTGCTTGATATCCGCGTAGGTGATGGTTTTGTATCGCTTGGCCAATAACACATATTGCTCAATCATGTTCGTTCTCAGAATTCCGGCATCGTCAGTACTGATTACAATGGGAACGCCAAATTCTTTGTATAATGTTATCGGGTGACGGTCATCTTTCACCTTCAGGATGAATTCATTGCTAACCAGGTTGATCTCGACCGGAATTTTGTTTTTGCTCATATAGCGCAAAAGATCGTAACAATTGGCTTCATAAGCCATGTCCACACCATGACCGATCCGGTTGGCGCCTGCAGTATATATCGCCGCATTGATATGCCATGTGAGCTCTTCCGGTGGCACAAGCCCGAGCGTTAGCTCTCCGGCATGCAATGTATACTTTACATCAGGATAGCGCGAATGACAATACTTAAACATCAACATGTGCAGCCAGTAATCTTTCATCGACACCTCTCCATCTTCGGGGGAAACAATATTTACACCCGCAACCTGTGGACTGCTGTCTGCCGAGATGAAATTAACGACAAGGTTTTTAAACAGGTCAACAGGTTCCATAAAACGCAAAACAAAATTTTGAAAACGCATCGTAAAATGGTCATCATCTAATTTCAAACTTTTGTGCAGTTTTTCGATAAAGTCTTTGTTGAATTTTTCGGCATCTTCCTTTGCGCCCCTTTGCAAATAAGCATTGTAAAGGGTATCGAACAACAACATGATTCCTTTTTCGTTGTGAGCCACAGACAGTTCCCGCAACTTCAGATTATAGCCATTAAGGTCTTCGCTCTTCATTTCAAACAACACCGGCGATACCTGCAATTCGAGATAGCTCAGATTTTCCTTAACAGCCCTGTTTTTTAATTCCAACAAACCTTGTTCAAAGTGACCATCGGCAGCCGGCCAGAACTTATCAAAAGACTCGAAAAACAACTTGTCAGAAGGATAATCCACATTATTATAGTCCTTTACAGACCACTTTTGCATGATCTTAAGTCTATACCTTTCGAGTTGTCCGATATTTTGAAGCGTTGAAAACTTTTCCCACGAACCGGCAACGGGTCTAAATTTCGAAACCGCCATCGTCTGCATATTCAGATAGAAATCTTCTGCAATGGCCTCTTGAATAATCGATTCTGCATACAGCGATCCGGCATAATGATTGTGCAAGTCGCCCCCTTTGGGCATTTGTGAGAAGAAAGCAGTTAAGGCTGCTTCGTCGTTTCTGATCTTTTCAAAGTATTGATCTGCAGTCTGGGCGAAACCTATATTCAGGATAAGTATGAAGGTAAGGGTAATAAAAAATCTCATTTTCTAAAGGTTTTATTTTCAGGTTATTTGATAGCAATTTCAGTTGACAGTGAATGAATTATTTATGTTCAGACTAAGATTCAAAATTAACACTTTCTGAAACAAAATGAAGAACTTTCTTGAACGCCTATTTCCGAAAAATTTCCAAATTATCCCCTTGACCATAAAAGGGTTATTTTTCGACCATTTTTTGTTAATTCTTGGAACATCTAGAGATCACTTGTAAACCAGGTGTAGTTGAGGAGTAGATCACTTCTACATGTCTCGCACATGTCTCGCAGGTGTCTCGCAGGTGTCTCGCAGGTGTCTCGCTCTAATATGTGCGAGATAGGTGCAAGACACCTGCGAGATACCAGCGAGACACGTGCGAGACATGTGCGAGACGCCTACACTTTATCTACTCCTCAACTACACCTGGTTTACCCTTCAACACTCGATGTTCCTTTCATGTTCGTTTCTTTATCAATTTTTGATCCCGGCTTATTTAAATCAATATTTTGAGATTACTGATTTTCTATTTAAATCATATAATTCAGACAATGCGATAAATGTGATGTTTTGTATTGAGAAACTGTTTAATTTTTGTTTTTTCTTTTCCCCGTAGTCCATAAGCATATAAAAAAGCAACCTCGTGAAGAATAACTTGATGAAAGGAAGGTGCTTTAATGTGTATTGTTGAAAATGTAGGGGCCGCCCTTGTGGCCGCCCATGAGAATTGTGGATAAAAATTATTGAAATTTGAAAATATGAATTATCCATGGGCGGCTACAAGGGCGGCCCCTACATTTTCTGCGATAGTCCAGAAAGACAAAAGCAAATATATTTATGGCAAAATACATCTTTCAGAATAATAGACAATTATGAAAATTCCTACTCGAAAATTTAAAAAGTCTCTAAATACAGAAAGCCCCGACTAGTAAGGCCGGGGCTCGTGGGTTGTGGTATTATTCAGTGGACTTATAGTTTTATGTTAAAATGGGAAAACTACAATAGTCAGATTACTTGGTAGTGATTTTAAGTGAATTGTTTTTAGCCTGAGTGGTAACGCGCAATACCAGCTCATAATTATCACGCGGATAGGTGTTCAGTCTGTTTAAAGTCCATTTTTGTGTTCCTTCAAAATTATCATTTGTTAGTAAACCAACTTCAACCTGGTATTTCATTGCTTTAGCTTTCTCATCGTTATATTTGATAAGTTCATAATAACTGAAATCAGTATTCGGACGCGTATTTAATACAGTATTCTTATACCTTTTGCCATTAATCCAAATTCCATATTCCTTTGTATCTTGCCATAATTTCATTTGCTCTTTAGTTGGAACAATTTTAGTTTTTACAGAAGGTATTTCAGAAAATTGCATGAATTGTTGGCTTTATTGCTTATGGCCTATTTGTAGAAACAGGTTTTCAAGAAATGCAACTCTCTCTCTCTCTTTTTGCCCGTCGGGCATCAACATTAAAGGTTAATGCGGGCAAAAAAGGAGAGAGAGAGAGCTGTATTCCTGTTGATATTAATGCCATACGGGCAAAAGAAAACACGAGATTTAAACAGTTTCTTAGTAAAGATGCGTTTTATTTGTTTTGGTTGATGTATAATGTGTTGAACAGGAGTTTAAATGTTCCATGGGTTTGGGAACGGAAGGTGATTTCGGGGCCAAAGGCATACAGGTTGCCTTTGCCGACTTTGGCCACAAAAGCAGCGACACCATTTTGCAGATATGCCTGTCCCCAAGCCCATCCACTGCGCAATGGTTTATTGTTCGGGAACCATGCCAATGGTTTTATGGTCCCATTTAATGAGGCCTCAGTTGAAATATTGAAGACAGGACTGCCATCAAAATAGACATCAGCGTCTTTATTCATCCCCCATGCAGCCTGATTGGTCGAATCTACACTTACGCGCAATATACTTCCCGGGATATAGAATTTCTCTTTGGCCAGTTTGACCTCCTGTCCATTCACCAATTCTACCAGTGCATCACGAACGGGTAGTTTCAGATGATAAGCCAGGTTTGTACTCGAACCAATGGTGACAATATTACCACCTGCTTCAAGGAATTTCTTTAACTGTGGGATGGATTTATCTGCTGTAATGCGTCCTAGCATTTTGCGATAAGCTACAGGGATATCTTCAGGTTTAACATCATTTCTTCCTCTGAAAGAAGTTCCGGTTGGATTATAAGCCGGAATTGCGCCGGTTACAAATACAATCACATCATATTTCGAACGGAGATCGGTCGAGTCAATGTCTTTTGGATAAATAATATCGGCCTGAAAATGATATTGTTCCAGTATAAATCGTACCCAACCTGAGGACAATGAACCGCCGTAAGTGTCCCATAATGCAATACGTGCAGAGGTTATTTTTTGCATTGAAACAGGGCTTTTGGCTGTTGTTTTTATGGTAACCCCTGTCTCTGCAACCAGTTTTTCAATGATCGGTTTTGTTTTTGAAGAAGCGGGAACATAGAATGATCCCAAACCTGCATCGACATCATTGGCCGGATTAGTTACTCTGTAGAGTTCAATCCCTGATTTCAACAGATCGTTGGCTATTGTAAATGACTTATTTATGCGTGCATCAACAAGATATCCTTTTACAGAACCGGTAGTTTTTATTGATCCTTTTGCATTCTCTAAAACACCATAAGCGAGTTTTTCAAAAGGCCCGTCAAATGAGTCAAGGATCCGGTCAAATTGTATGCCCATCATGTAAGCCAATGTCCATCCGGCTGCATCGTAAGGCGCAACGGGAGGGCCACCGGGATATTGAAAGTCGTTCGGATGATCTTGTGGTTCAAACATATCCAGTACATGGGGTCTGAAAGACTGATTGGTTTTAACGATATAAGAGCCTGAAGGATATTTTTTCCCGGCTACTGTAAAATCTGTTGTTGCCTTTTGTATGGTGATCCCGTTTTGAATCAAGGCATTTATAAATCTTACTGCCGTTGGGAAATCCTTTTGATCAGATGGAATGATATAACCCCTTGGGTCCCGGGTGGCCTTGTTCTTCATCACTGTATCATAATATTTTACAGGGATTGTTGGAGCTCCAAATCTGGAAGTTGTCGTGTCTGCATTGGCGCCTCTTCTTGGGGAAGCAGTTTTTGTAGATTCCTGATAGGCCAGATTGATCTCGTCTACTTTCTTTGGAGACATGGTCCAATAATCCTTCTCTCCATGTTCGATTGAATTGTGGCCCATTTTGTAGAAATTGTACAAAAGCTCGTCATGATATCGTTGCGCATAGCCTAGGACTGCATAATTCAAAGAGACTGAATATTCAATTGAGGTCTTGAAATACCATTTCTGCGGAGTCACCGGATATGGGGTCGCACCATTTGGAAGCAATCGTTGCGGAACCAATGGAACGGTAGAGGGGGTCGGACTACCGATGATCTCGGTCAGCAGTCCGATCATATTGTGAAAATAGGTGGTAGTCCGTAATCCCCCGTTATACCATGTGGAAAATGAAGAACCGTAACGTTCGGTGTAACCAGGCTTGCCTTCTACATTCATGCGGTTGATCATCGCGGCTCCAACTGCATCTATGCCTGTAATCACCAATGGATCAAAAACATAATTGAACGGATCGCGATATGGAGGGCCTGCAACAACTGAGCCGGCAGGACCTGCCTGGTGATGATTGTAGAGTATCTGTGGAAACCATTCAACAAATAGTTGACGCGATATGTTTTGGGTTTCCTTCAGATTCATCATGTAGAAGTCACGGTTGTTATCGTGACCGGCATACTTTTCATACAAGACTGGGATCTGTTCGAATGACCTTTTTTCGGGCTTGCTTTCCTGCATGTACCAGTTCGAAACCAGCTCCTGTCCGTCGGGATTGGCATGGGTAAGCAGGATAATGTCTTGATCCAGAATGCGTAATGTTTCAGGATCTTTGCGGCTGATCAGTTCATAAGCTGTTTCAATCAACTGGTGAGTCCCCACGACTTCTGTGGCATGAAGGCCTCCATCTATCCAGACAACAGCCTTGCCTTCGGCTGCCAGTGCACGAGCCTGAGTGTCGGTGAGGTTTTCGGCACGGGCTAATTTTTGGGAAATCTCTTTGTAACGGGCCAGGTTTTTGATGTTCTCGGGTGAAGAAACGATCAGCATTAACTGATCCCGGCCTTCTTCTGTCTTGCCGATGTTGACCAGTTTCACCCTGTCTGAGGCAGCAGCCAGCTTTTTGAAATAAGCTTCTGTCTGTGTGTAAGTGGCCAGTTGATAATTATCTCCAATCGCAAAACCAAAGTGTTCTTTGGGCGTCGGGATGTTTTGTGCAGAGGTCTTTAACGCAAATACAAAAAGAAATGCAATAATGAGAAATGAGGTTTTGTTGAGTGACATCAGCGGTGTGTTTGGGTTGTTGGTTTTTGGGGTTAGTGTACGGTTGTAATTACAAATTAAAGATTTATTTTCTTTAACCTGACAACAGTGTTAAATTATGTATGATTATTTTTCAACCTCACTTTTGATGAGTCTTTCCAAATCATTACCACCGCTTGTTTTCGGACCATGAAATTTGCAACATTTCCCTTCTTATCGATTACGACAAACCTGAGCATCTGTTTTGACGCATTAATAAGCCACAATTATCGGGAGTATATTTAAGTAATTAAGTATGTATATAGATCCATAAGTAAAATTAAAATTAAAAATCATATATCATATAAACAATTATATATTTGCAAATAGAAAATAAAATATATAGCTTAGCTGTATAATTAATGATGTTATAGGTGTTATTAATAGCCTAATAATCAATGTGAAATAACCTATATATATCTAAAAAAACGATTTTAAGTAATTATTTATTTCTTATTTACCACACTTATTAAAATTAAACACAAACAAAGCATGAAAAAGATTACACTTATTTTTATTTTTCTTGTTTCATTAGTAGGAGCAAACGCTCAGAATGGAACCAGACTCATTGGATTCGATGCACAAAGTATGGGACGTGCAGGCACATCAATCGGCGTATTCGATTCACCCGAACTGATGATGACAAACCCGGCAGGTTTATCATTTCTTGACAAGACCTCGCTGAATATTGACTTTTCTATGATGGCGCCTAAGATGCATTTTCAGAACTCACTTAATGATGCCGATGGCGCAAAAAACCTGTTTCCTCTTCCCTCGTTGAGTTATGTAAAGAAATCAGCGAATAAGGATTCCAAAATGACATGGGGGATAGGCATGTTCACTCAAGGTGGAATGGGTGCAGATTTTTCCCTGAAAAATGAGCTGTACCGCGACCAAACCTATGTTCAGAATGTAGCAGCCGGAACCTATAGTCCGGTGAAGGGAGCTTATTCTTCACAAAGCTATCATTCAAAATTTGCTGTCATGCAGGCTGGTCCTTCATTTGCCTATAAACTCAGCAATAAATTCTCCGTTGGTGTCTCTGCTTATATGGTTTACAGTACTTTGGAATTCAGAATGCCATTTGGAATGAATCCTGCAATCATGCAGGGTGAACCCAATGGAATGCCAGGGTTCACCTTTGGTCAGATGTTCTCCATGTCTCCCTCACAGGGTGGTTTTGGTTACAGCGAAGTGATTGCATCAGCAGATATGAGCAAGTTAACTGCGATTAGTGTGGGTGGTAAAATTGGCTTTGCTTATAAGGCAAGTGAAAAGTTATCTTTCGGATTCAATTATACGTTGCCAACCAAACTGACTTACAAGGGTGGAAAAGCCACGATGGATATGTCTAAACAAATGGAAGATGCGATGGGACGTGGAATTATGGGCCTTTACGCCAATCCTGCAATGAAAAACACTCCTCTGAACACTGCATTGGGTTATGTTGCCGGAAACTTTACACAGCTGGGCATTGATCTTTCAAAAGGTGTTGCAGCCGAATATGGACTTGATGTAACCATGAAACTCCCGATGTCATTTGGTTACGGTATGTCGTATCAAACTACCTCGAAACTTAAATTGGCGTTGGATGCTGAATGGGTTAACTGGGCAAATGCATTTGATAAAATGCAGATTAACATGTCGGGTGGAACCAGCGTGAACGTTAATAAGATGATTGGCAGCAGTTCTATCAATATGGATTTCCCGTTAAACTGGAAAAATACAGTTATTGTTAAAGTTGGCGCAGAGTACCGGGCATGTGACCGTTGTACTTTGCGTGTGGGTTATGCTTATGGCAGCAATCCTGTTCCTGCAACCACGCTGTTTCCGGTCTTCCCTGCAATCGTAACGAGTCATGTAACGATTGGTGGTTCATATAACGTCAGCAAAAGAGTCTCTTTGAGTGTAGCTATTGAGTCAGCCCTGAACAATAAAGAAACATCTTCTACTCCAAGCGGAATCCAAAGCGAATTCTCAGGAAGTACCAGTCAGTTGGGTACTACTTTAGGCCATGTTTCTTTAAACTGGAAACTGTAATTGTTTTTGTTGGCAGCAATCTTGACATCCAAAATAAATTAAGGAAATCTATATCACGTAGAGACGCAAAATATTGCGTCTCTACTCATTTACGTAATACTCTTTTAAAATTGATTAATAAAGAAGGTTCTATTGTATGATAATGTTGGTGATGTAGGGAGGGCTAGTAGCTCTCCAAGGCAGAATCACAGAAAATGTAGGGGCCGCCCTTGTGGCCGCCCACGAGTAATGAAGATTTTTTATGTTTTCCATGGGCGGCCACAAGGGAGGCCCCTACATTTTCTTACAACAGAACCATAAAGAATAATTTCTGTCAATTCAATCCGGGTTGTCGAGAACGAGCTGTATAGGAAGCTTGAAATCTGCAGCCCTGTTGACTTTTACTTTAAAGGTAAAGGTGGTATCTTTGGATAATGCAATTACCGAATCAACAGGAATCCTGTGGCTTATGCTGAATGAAAGCGGTGGTACTACAGTTGACACAAAATCACTTGTTGGCAGTAAATGCTGATAGAAGAATGCCTGCATCTTGTCTTCGACGGGTTCGGCCTTTCGCTCAACATTACCAAGTGGAGTTTCAGATTTTCCGGTAACCGACAAATCGAGAGCGCCTAATTTGGCATCTTTCGGTGCCGTCACCGTCATGGTCAATTGATTTTGTCCTTTCTTTATCAAACTATTACTGTGTGAATATCCTGTAGGCAAGCCAGTTAAGTTTAAGCTGATCTCTCCCATGAAATTGTATTTTCGCAAGGCAGTAACCGTAAAAGTGGTCGTTCCTTCCTGGTTGATGGTTAGGTTTGACGGACTGATACGCAGATCGAAATCGGGGAGAGGCTTCCCGACGAAAAGACGTTACCCATAAGCCAAACCGCCTTTTCCAAGCACATCACGTACACGGATAAAGATCTTTCCATCTTTCAGGAATTTATAGGTCATCTGGGGATCGGCATGAAAAGTTTCCATTCCTTCACTCTTGTCGGGATAATCGTCCATCTGGGCCACTACTTTATTGTTTTCATTATAGAGCGTGAGGTCGGCATCGAGCTGAGAACCCAAACGGTGTGCAATGATTTCTAAAACAATAGTTTGTCCTTTTTGACCTTCAACAGCAAACCAGTCTTCTTCTCCCGGAACGTGGATCATGCCATTTACGGTATAGTCATGCGGAATCAACAGTGGCGTTGTCGGACTGTCATTGGTGTTGATCGGAATTTCTGTTCCATCCGATGTGCCAAATGCAATGTTGTTGGAATGTAGCCCCTTGCCCATGACCGTGAAGAAGATCTTCTTCTCGCTACTCTTTTTAACTTTTAATGTATCAAATGTACAGTTTTGTACGAATAAAATGCAATCTTTTCAGAGATTAATTAGCATCCTGTAATTAATCGCGAATTAATAGCGCCAGGCACCATTTATTCTAAACGTTTACATTTTCCGCTACGCCTTTTTGACTCGAAAAGATCCGAAATCGCTTTGCCAAAAGGCATAAATACCAATGACAGTGAGTGACACTTTTCCATTAAAAGAATAAGAAAGCAAGAGCCAGAGATGAAACAGAGAAAAACCCTATAAAATTTGGATATGATTTAAGGGTAAGCCGTACGTTCACCGTATAGCTTCATAGGGGCCACGTCCGGCGCGGGTTTGGGGTAGGCTCTTTGAGGGTGTGGTGTAAGTGTATGTTATATCTACCTGTTCTCCGAATCTTTGATGAGTAATATGGGTTTTATGTGTAATGATTTCCTTGCTAAAAGTTACACAATGTATTGTTACATTAAGGGTTTCTGATTTCACCTTTGCTATCAACCAACCATTTGTAACTGGTTAGTTCTTCCAGTCCCATTGGACCACGGGCGTGAAGCTTCTGAGTGCTGATGCCAATCTCTGCGCCTAATCCAAACTGTGCTCCATCTGTAAATGCTGTGGAGGTATTCACATAGACCACTGCGGCATCCACTCTTTTTTGAAACTGTTCTGCAAGATCCGGGTTTTCGGTAATGATTGCCTCACTGTGTTTGGAGCTGTTTTCCGAGATATGATCCAATGCCTCATCAATATTCTCCACTGTTTTTATAGACATTTTGTACGAGAGAAACTCTGTTGAGTAACTTTCTGAGGTTGCTTCCTTTAAAAGTTCGTTTGGATATAATCCGGATAATGCTTTGAATGATTGCGTGTCAGCAAAGATCTCAACGTTGCTTTCCATCAGCTTTTCGCATATAAAAGGAAGATCTGCAAGCCGGGATTGATGTATAATCAGACAGTCCAAAGCATTGCATACACTTACTCTTCGTGTCTTGGCATTGGTTATGATGGCCTGTCCCTTGATGATGTCTCCGGCTATATCAAAGTAGGTATGACAAATTCCGGCTCCGGTTTCGATCACTGGGATTGTTGCATGCTGCCGGACAAAATCAATGAGCGACTGGCTTCCTCTTGGAATCAGCAAGTCAACATACTCTCTTGCTTTCAGGAGTTGTGTAGTTGCTTCACGGTCAGAAGGCAAAAGACTTACGATATTGGGATCTATGTTGTTATCTTCAAAAACTTTATGAATGATAGAAACGATAGCCTGATTAGAATATGCAGCATCACTTCCTCCTTTTAAGACACAAACATTTCCTGATTTGAGACAAAGTCCGGCAACATCAAAAGTGACATTGGGTCTTGCTTCATATATAATACCGATAACCCCAAATGGCACACTGACTTTACGAATATGTAATCCGTTTGGTTGAACCTGATCATAAAGAACCCTGTTTAGTGGTGATGGGAGGGAGGCTACATTCCGTAAATCTGCGGCAATACTCTTAATCCGATCGGAAGAGAGTCTGAGCCTGTCGAAGTTGGGATCCAAAAGGTCCATAAGCTGGAGATCCTTCTGGTTTGCATCAATAATGAACCGAATATTCTTCAGGGCAGCATCAGCTATCTGCTCAATCAGTTGATTGATTTTGTCTTCAGAAAGGAGTGCAGCCGTTTGTGTTGCCTTTTTAGCTGATATTAAAATTGATTCAGTCGAGTTCATTTTATAATAGATTTCTTATCCGGAAAAGAGATTAACAATAATTATTAGGATGTTGTTTCGTAAAGATAGAGATGGTCATAATGAATGATGGGTTGTTTTTTCTTACTGCCTGCAAACTGACCGGCCTTATCTGAATCATATAACGTTTTGCCCAGCCCCAGTTCGGTTCCATTTTGATCTTCAATCTTGATGATGTCACCTTTTTTGAAATAGCCTTTGACAGCCTCAACACCAATTAGAAGAAGGCTTGATGCCTTATCCGAGAGCAGGGCTTTGCTTGCACCTTCATTGATTGTCAGCACCCCCTTTGCAAAACTGTCAGAGTTCGCCAGCCATTTTTTAATACCTGATGTCTTTTTATTGTTTGGAATGAAATGGGTGTTTACTACATCTGATTTTTCATTCAGCAGATCAAGGAGAATGTTTTCGTGTTTACCGTTTGCAATATGAACATGGATTCCCTGTTCTGCAACCTTTCGGGCGATGTTTGCTTTAGTGATCATGCCGCCCCTGCCAAATTCTGATTTGGAGGTATGAATGTGTTTCGCCAGATTCACCGTGTCTATTTTAACTTCACGGATGACGGTAGCATCCGGATTGTCAGGATGGTCTGTGTAGATACCGTCAATATTACTGAGGATAATCAACCCCTCACAATTCATCATGGCGGCCACAAGCCCGGAGAGTTCATCGTTGTCAGTAAACATCAGCTCTGTCACAGAGATCGTATCATTTTCATTGATGATGGGAATGACCCCGTTATCCAGTAATGTATTCAGACAGTTCTTCATGTTGAGGTAATGCCGTCGGTCTCTGAAGTTGTCTTTGGTTGTCAGCACCTGTGCACATACCGTTTTGTGGCTGTTGAAAAGATCATAGTAGGTATTGATCAACCGAACCTGTCCGACAGCAGACCATAATTGTCGTGAAGAGACGGCATCCAGTTTACGGTTTGGTTGAACCTCGCTTCTGCCTGCTGCTACTGCTCCTGAGGAAATCAGTATTATTTCAATTCCACTTTCACGGAGACTGATGATTTGTTCAACAAGCAGTTTCATCCTGGTGATATCCAGCATTCCATCAGGCTGAGTAAGCACGTTACTACCCACTTTTACTGCGATTCTTTGATAACGGTTATTCATAATATCTGATATAAAAAAAGAATCCGGAGATTGCTCCCCGGATTCGGATTATTTAATTTACACAAAGTAGTTTTATGAAACTGTCTGATTTGTGCGGATAATCATATCGGGGTATGGGTATTTAATACAAGCGGTCGCCATGCAATAGCTGTAAAAGCCTGAGGTCGGCATGTCAGATAAAGTCCGTTTGTATTTGTTGAATTCATTTGGTTTGTGTGAAAATTTGATTGTGCAAAGATAATATATAAATTGTGGTTGATTACAAGGTGTGTTATTTTGTAGAGACGCAATATTTTGCGTCTCCTTGATTGAAGATCTTTGTTTTCAGGAGACGCAAAATATTGCGTCTCTACAGATAACTGACAATATCATTAACCAGATAAACTACAATATCATTGACCAGATAACCTACAATATCATTAACCCGGTAATTGTCTCCCATCAGAAGACTGAATGCTCAGGTTTTCGGGTTCTGCATAGATGCCGACTTCACTAATACAAGGGCAGGCAGATGCTTTTATTATGCGGATTCTGACTTTATCAGTTGTTACAAATGAACCTCTTATCAGGCGGCATGCCCCGATTGCAGAGCCTTTGGCGTATTCTTTCCATGTTTCGTTTTCCATGACATCAACTGCCCAGTCATCGATACGCTGTCCCAGTTTAATGTTCTCACGGATCCGCAACACATTGAATGTCTGCTTCCCTTTTAGTTGCAGAACTAAATCAGCTGTTGTAACATTGTCATCTGTTGCCCAGTATGAATATCTGTCTTTATCAAGAATCAGATATGGAGAATAGTTTGAAGAGTTGCCTCTGGTATTACTAGCCTTGACTTTAGCTCCTGTTGCAAAGTTTTTGGCATACATCTGGTTGATTAGTTTTCCAAAACCCACCAAAGAAACGGAGTCTTTTTCATAAATATGGCCTCTGCGATCCGGAGGGATGTTGAGTATCATATTGGCGCCATTTCCTACAGACCTAAAATAATGGTCTAATAAATCACGGGAGGTTTTGACCTTTGTGTTTTCACTCTCGTGCCAGAACCAACCCGGACGAATAGAAAAGTCGACCTCTGCCGGCATCCAGAATTTGCCATCACGATGTCCATTCATTCCTTCATCTGAAAGGACATCTCCATTTGAAGGTTTGTCACGGTCTTTCATCCCCTGTGGAGTATATGTTGCCCAGCAGGGATTCCCTGAATAACCTGCTTCGGTTCCAACCCATCTTGTGTCAGGACCAACATCACCAAAAATGGCAGCCATGGGTTGAAGTTCTCTTCCAATTTTCCAGGTATTGGGCCAGTCGTAATAGGATGATTTATCGATGGTCCTTTTTTCCCTTGCTCCACCGTAATAGCCATCGCCTCCATTGGCTCCATCGAACCATTGTTCAAAAACAGGTCCGTAATTTGTTAGCAATTCTTTCAACTGAGCCCGATAGATCTTGATATACTCAGGTTTTCCATAGTTGGGGTTATTTCTGTCCCATGGAGAAAGATAAACGCCGAATTTCATTCCCTGACGCTTACAGGCATTTGAGATTTCTCTGACAACATCGCCTTTTCCGTTTTTCCATGGACTCTTTGAAATGTTGTGTTCTGTTGTTTTCGTTGGCCAGAGACAAAACCCGTCATGATGTTTACAGGTTAAGACAACTCCTTTTAATCCTGCTGCTTTGATTGTGGAGACAATCCGATCGGCATTAAAGTCAGTGGGGTTGAAAAGGGCAGGATCTTCATCTCCATATCCCCACTCTTTGTTGGTGAAGGTGTTGATCGTGAAGTGTATAAATCCATACATCTCTGTTTCATGCCATTGCAGTTGTGCCTTCGAAGGAACCGGTCCATAAGGTTTAGGAGGTGCCACCTTTTGGGCATTTAATGAAGTGGCCAATATCATGAAGAGGGCCAAAGCCAACAAACTAACTCTTTTATAATTAACAGTTTTCATAACGAATCAATAATTTATTTGATTACTTCCAATTCAACATTGGCAGGTTTTAATCCGGGGGATGTAAAGGTGATTTTTAAAGGGCCTGCTTTGTCTCCTGCCTGAATATAAGCTACCAACTTACCTTTAAAAACCGAACGTTTATTGGTCTTGTATTGTGTAGTATCTCTGGGGTTTGAATTTTCCAATCCTAATAGTTTGGCTGAACCAATTACCGTACAGGTGATTTCAGCTTTTGATAAATAAACCATGTTCATGTTTTCATCTGTGATTGTTAATTCAATGTGAGCAAGTCCGCGTTTACCAATACTCAATTGTTTTGTATCAGAGGATGCTTCGATTGATGATGCCTGACCAGCAGTATTCAAAACTTGAACGAGTTCTTTGTTGCCTGCATCTTTGGCTACGGCTTTCAGTGTTCCCGGTTCATAAGGAGTATCCCAATAGATTACACCGGTATTTTCAAAATCAGCTCTGTTCTTTACCCCGAGAGACTTGTTGTTTAAAAAGAGTTCCACTGATTTACAATTAGTAAAGCAGCTTACCCTTACTTTTTCACCATTGTTATAATTCCAGATTGGATCTGCTCGTTTTTGACTCCAGATCGAACCCTCTTTTTCATTGGCAGGGACCAGAGTTGTTCCGATATATACCATTGGTTTGGTGCTCCAGATACTTTGTCTGAAGAAATATTCCGGCTTTCTTAAACCGGCCAGATCGAGCATTCCTGAAGTACTGTGTTTAGTTGGGAATCTGCCGGCTTCACCAAGATATTCAATACCGGTCCATAAATACTGGGCTGAGATGAAATCGTTTTTAGCAACATCATTCCATACATTCATTCCAAACCCGTTCTCACTACCATAGATAATTCGGTTTGGATATTTCTTGTGATCATCCACATAGCGGTATTCCTGATAGTTATAACCTGCAATATCAAGCGCATCGGCGAATCCTGTTTCATTGGAAATAATGGCAGCGGCCAGTGCAGATGTTACCGGTCGGGTTACATCGTATTGTTTCACAATCTTCACCAGTTCTTTAGCAACCACTCCGAGCCTGTCAGAATTAGGAGAATCTTTATGATAACCTCTACCAAAGATCTGTGGGTTTGTTCCAATATCTAAAATAGGATGTGAATAGGGATCATTGGGATAATCGATTTCATTGCCGATGCTCCACATGAAGATGGAAGGATGGTTTCGGTTCTTGAGTATCTGATCGCGAAGATCCCTTTCGTGCCATTCTGCAAAGACTTCGTTATAGCCCTGGAGGCTGGGAGGCCCAACATTTCTTCCCTGTACCCATTTGTTTTTCCCGCCTTCCCATTCGTCAAAAGCCTCATCCATGATTAGAAAACCGAGTTTATCACATAGGTCGTAAAGTTCTGTCGCATGTGGATTGTGACTCATCCTGATCGAGTTGCAACCCATTTCTTTTAAAAGTAATAATCTGCGCTCCCACACTCCTGTTGGAACAGCAGCACCAAGACATCCTGCATCATGATGTACACAGACTCCTTTTATTTTCAACGGAACGCCATTTAGTGTGAACCCTTTATTTGCATCAAAATGAAAGTCACGGATACCGACCTTTGTATCGATCTTATCTAAAGTGTCTGCACCATTTTTAATTGTAGTTGTCAAAGTATAAAGATTGGGTTGATCTGTTGACCAAAGTGCCGGATTATTTATATTCAAAGAGACATCGGTGCTGATTTCTCCAGAAGTATTAACAGAAACAGTTTTAATCGAATTGGCTACAATCTTACCTTTTGAGTCAGTCAGTGTGTTTTGAACATCTACCTTCTGATCGGTTGTTGAATTATTTTCAACAGTAACGGTAATAGCCACGACAGCCTTTTCTTTGCTTACAGTTGGCGTGGTTGCAAAGACTCCCCATTGTTTGATGTGCAACTTGCCGGTTGTAATCAGGAAAACATTTCTGTAGATACCGGATCCTACATACCATCTTGAGTCTGCAAATTCATTGTGATCAACCTTAACGGCCAGGACGTTCGCTTTTCCAAAATTCAAAAATGGCGTCAGATCATATTGATAAGAGATATAGGCATTGGGCCGCTTTCCTAAATCGTGTCCATTGATCCAGACCTCTCCGTTTTTAGCGACCCCTTCAAAATAGATGTATACTTTTTTATCTTTATCATTTGTAGGAATAGTAAAATTCTTCCGATACCACCCAATTCCGGTTGGCAAATAAGCGGTTGCGCTTGCCCATTTTGTATCAAAAGGTCCTTCAATAGACCAGTCATGTGGTAATTCAACGCTTCTCCATTCTTTGTCGTTGAAGTTAGTCTGGAAAGCATTTTCCTGATCTCCCTTAAAGAATTTCCAGTTTTCATTGAATAACCGGGTTTCACGTCCTGATGTTGAGGGGTTTGTTTGTGTAAACCCGGACAGGGTTATGAGCTGTAAAATCAAAATAAGAATTAACGACTTCCTCTTCATTGTTGATATGTTTGGTGATAATTGATTTACTACTTTTACAGGCAAACTTAATGAATTCTCTATGATTACGCAAAAATGGCTCAGTATTATTTGTTTAGTGGGTTTATACTCATTTTCAAGAGCTGCTGATTTTACTATGGTGAGTAAGACTACAAAGGTTTCTATCGTTTATACACAGCATGAAAGCAAACTTGATTCCATATCTGCATACCTGTTGGCACAGGATATTCAACGTGTGACAGGGTATCTTCCGACTGTTTTTGATGATATTTCAAAGGCAAAAGGATCGGTAATTATTATTGGATCTATTGAATCTAAGCTTGTTCAAAACTTATTGGGTCAACAATCTAAAGAATATATCAATCTAAAGGGTAAATGGGAAAGTTATCTGATAAAGGTGATCGATAAACCGTTTCCCAATATTGCCAGCGCTTTATTGATTGCAGGAAGTGACAAAAGAGGTACAGCCTATGGCGTATTCAGCATTTCCGAAAAGATAGGAGTATCCCCCTGGTATTGGTGGGCAGATGTCACACCGGTTATTAAAAAAGAACTTACCATACAGCAGGATGATTACATATCGTCTCTTCCTTCTGTTAAATACCGGGGTATATTTCTAAATGATGAAGACTGGGGACTTCAACCCTGGGCTGCTAAAACTTTTGAACCGGAAACCGGAGATATTGGTCCAAAGACCTATGCTAAAATCTTTGAGTTGTTATTGAGATTGAAAGCCAATTTCATCTGGCCTGCTATGCATCCAAGTACAAAAGCCTTTTACCACTATCCGGGTAATCAAAAAGCAGCTGATGACTATAGTATTGTAATTGGTTCTTCTCATGCCGAACCTATGTTGAGAAACAATGTAGGGGAGTGGAATGAAAAGACGATGGGCGCTTTCAACTACGTGACCAATAAACCGGCTGTTCAAAAATATTGGGAAGACCGGGTTAAGGAAAGCAGTAAAAATGAAGTGATCTATACGATGGGAATGCGGGGTGTCCATGACAGTGGGATAGAAGGTGTTAAGACCATTGCAGAAACCGTTCCATTGCTCGAACAGATCTTTGCTGACCAGCGTGACATGCTCAGGAAATATGTGAATTCTGACATCACCTCCGTACCTCAGGCATTTACGGCTTACAAAGAGGTGCTCGACATCTATGACGCCGGTCTAAAGCTTCCTGACGATATTACATTGATTTGGCCCGATGATAATTATGGATATATTCAACGTCTGAATGATCAGAATGAACAGTTAAGAAAAGGTGGTTCGGGTGTTTATTACCATGCTGAATACTGGGGCAGGCCCCATGACTATACCTGGTTGAGTTCAACCAATCCTGCTTTAATCAGGGAAGAGATGATGAAAGCCTATGAAATGAAGACTGACAGGATCTGGGTATTGAATGTAGGCGATATCAAACCGACTGAATATGATATGCAGTTTTTCCTGGACATGGCTTACAATGCTGAACCCTTTAAGAAGAGCGATTATGTGAAAACGCATATGTTGAACTTTAATCGGGAGATCTTTGGAAGCAAGCTTTCAGCATCCATCAGCCAGGTGATGAATGATTATTATCGGTTGGCTTTTGAGCGAAGACCTGAGTTCATGGGCTGGAGTCAGACAGAGCCTACTACGAAAACCAACAATACCGAATACGACCATTTTTATTATGGTGATCAAGCCCAGCAAAGAATTGATAAATTTAATGCTCTGGAAAATAAGGTGATGGATTTAAGAAATGAAATGGATCCCTCTGTTAAGGATGCTTTTTATGAACTTGTTTACTATCCGGTAGTCTGTGCTTCATTGATCAATAAAAAATTTCTCTACAGAGACAAGAGCAATCTATATGGCAAACAGAATAGAATGGTTGCATTAAATTATGCGACACAGTCAAAACAGGCATATGATAGTATTGTTACCGAAACCGCCTTTTACAATAATCAATTGGCAAATGGCAAATGGAAAGGGATGATGGTAATGAAGCCCAGAAACCTTCCGGTTTATCAGGAACCGGTAATTCCTAAAATTGTTATTGACGAAACAGATGCTTGGGGTGTTGTTTCTGAAGGGTTTAGTTATATGGATTCTACAGTGATGGCATCCGGAATCTGTAAACTTTCACTTCCTACATTCAATTCTTTAACAAAGCGGAAATATTTTATTGATGTTTTCTTAAGCGGTAAAGAGAAGAGGGATTGGACTTCAATTGTTTCAGATAAATGGATAAAATTATCACAGGATGGAGGAGTACTTGAAAATGTAAGTGGAAAACAACAGACCAGGATTTGGGTTTCAATAGATTGGAAGAATATACCTAGAAAGGATAAATCAAGTGGTAAGATTACGATTTCAAGTCCCAACAAACGGCAACAGGTAAACGCAGCAAAATATGTAATAGATATAAATGCCATCATTCCCGGTATTGCTGATTTGAAAGATTACAAGGGCGCAATAGAAGATAATGGAATTGTCTCAATTTTTGCATCAACTTTCAGTAAGAATATACCAAAGGGAAACAATGGATGGGCTATTCAGGAAGATTTAGGACATACCGGAAATTCTCTGGAAGCTTTGCCTTTAAGTGTAAAACCTACTTTGGACCTGAAAGATCCTGAGGTAATAAAAAACCAATCACCTTTTGTGCAATATGATTTCTACACTTTATCTTCAGCTACTCCCGAAGTAACAACTTATACATTACCTACGCACGAATTAAACAAAAACTGGGGAGCTCGTTTTGCTGCATCCATTGACGACGGGCCGCTTAAGATCATTGACTTTAAAACGGTAGGCCGCAGTGAAATCTGGAAACTAAACGTGTTAAGAAACAGTGCGGACAGTAAATTCAAGACCCAACCAATTGAAAAGGGAAAACATAATTTAAAGATTTATATGATGGATCCCGGCGTTATCCTTGACCGGATGATCATAGACCTCGGTGGTTTTGAGAAATCATACGGAGTAATCCCAGAAACAAGAATATCTGAAAGTAATTAACTAATTAATAAGCTTAATAAAATGAAATACACCTGTTTATTACTGTTTTTAATCTTACCGATACTTGGGTTTTCGACTGAGTACTCTACTGTCGGATTCTTTCAGGTGCCGGGAAGTGGGAGAACTGTTTATAATTTCAATGTTGGCTGGAGATTCCATAAGGGAGATCTCAAAGGAGCTGAAAGCGCCACCTTTAATGATAAATCATGGGAAGTAGTTTCTACTCCGCATGGACTGGAGATACTGCCCAAAGAGGCTAGCGGATCGGTTAACTATCAGGGTCCTGCATGGTATCGCAAACACTTCAAGCTTGGGGCAGCGTATGAAGGCAAGAAAGTGAACCTCTATTTTGAAGCCATTATGGGTAAGAGCAAAGTCTGGGTAAACGGTGTGATGGTAATGGAACATTTTGGCGGATACCTACCTTTGAATATAGATATTACAAAATATGCCAACCTGAACGGAGACAATGTCGTAGCCGTCCTGGCCGACAACAGTGACGATCCCTCTTATCCTCCCGGAAAGCCACAGGCACAGTTAGACTTTTGCTATTTTGGTGGAATCTACCGTGATGTATGGTTGGTCTCAACCAATAAAACTTACATCACCGATGCCAACACTTCAGGAAAAGTAGCCGGAGGAGGTGTGTTTGTTCATTTTGAAGAGTTTTCTGATAAATCAGTTACGGTTGTTGTGCAAACTGAAGTGACCAATGAAGAGGCAACTGACAACAAATATTTACTCAATGCTGTACTTCTGGACAAGAACAACGTTCAGGCCGGTACATCCTCTTCAGCGTTTGCCATCAAAAAGGATGGATTTGTAACAATCACACAGAAAATCGTAGTGACCAATCCTCACCTGTGGCATCCTGATGATCCACATCTGTATAATCTGGTAATGACGGTTAAAAACAAGAACCAGATCGTGGATGGATTGCGAACCCGTGTAGGTATTCGTAAAATTGAATTCAGAGGTAAAGAAGGATTCTTTTTAAACAATAAACCCTTTGGGTATAAGCTGATGGGCACAAACCGTCATCAGGACTATGCGCTGGTAGGGAATGCAGTCCCCAACTCTAAACACTGGCTAGACGTCAAAAAACTGCGTGATGCCGGAACACGGATTATCCGTTCGGCACATTATCCACAGGATCCTGCATTTATGGATGCCTGTGATGAACTTGGAATGTTTATGATCGTGCCCACTCCCGGTTGGCAGTTCTGGAACAAAGCGCCTGAGTTCGAGCAAAGGGTGATCAGTGATATCCAGAATATGGTTCGCCGAGATCGCAATCATGCGTCTGTATTATTGTGGGAGCCTATCCTGAATGAAACCAACTATCCGGATTATTTTGCCCAAAAAGTTCATCAGGAGGTTCACGCCGAATATCCTTTTCAGGGTGCATACACAGCCTGTGATATAAGTGCCAAGGGGAATCAATTCTTCGATGTCGTCTACGCGCATGCCATCAAGGGGGAAATGTCCTATGCCAATGATCCCAACTGGAAACAAAACTATTCAAAATTCCAGATTGATTTCAGTAAGATAGACAAGAGTGTTTTTACGCGCGAATGGGGCGATAATGTTGATGACTGGTCAACGCACAATTCCAACAGCCGTGTAGTGATGGGTTGGGGAGAACATGCACAACTGGTTCAGGCCATTCATTATGCCAGCCCATCTTATCCGGCCAGCAGTTTTGAGACCATGTATCGTAATCCCGATCAGTTTGTGGGAGGGGCTTTATGGCATGCGTTTGATCATAACCGCGGTTATCATCCCGATCCATTTTATGGTGGCATCATGGATAATTTCCGTCAGCCCAAGTATTCTTATTATATGTTTATGAGTCAGCGCGATCCAAATATTAAACTGGAGAATGCCGATTCGGGTCCAATGATCTATATCGCCAATGAACTCACTCCCTTCTCTGAAAATGATGTTTGCGTCTTTACCAATTGTGATGAAGTTCGGTTGATCTCGATGGGAACTGATACTTTGACGCAAAAAGTAGATAAGGTTAGTTCCATGATGCGACATCCGCTGGTAGTATTCAAGGATGCCTTTAAGTTTGCAAACCTAAAATCAAGAGCACGTGGCAAAGGAAAAGGTGTGGTCGGCATGGTAGCTGAAGGTTTGATCAATGGAAAGGTCGTTGCCAGGGTTGACAGAACACCTGCGATGCGACCTACTAAAATCCAATTGACAGTAGATTATCCTCAACATCCTTTGGTGGCTGATGGCTCTGATTTTGTTACAATTATCGCTTCTGTTACAGATGATAAAGGGGTTGTTAAACGGCTAAATGATTTTATAATCAAGTTTGAAATCGAAGGGGAGGGACAAATCATTGGTGACGAAACATTTGGGGTCAACCCTCAGCAAGTTGAGTGGGGGACAGCGCCTATTTTGGTTCGTGCCTCTACAAAACCGGGAAAAATCAAAATTATAGCATCGGTTATTCTGCAGGGTGTAAACATGCCTTTACCGGCAGAACTTGTTTTTGAAAGTGTTCATGCTGCTGAAAAACTTGTTTATCTTGATGAACCAACCGAAAATAGGGGGCCTTCTTTATCTTCTGAAAAGACTCCTGAAGAACTTCAAAAGCTAATGAAACTCCAACAGGATAATAAAAACAAACTCATCGAAGTCGGAAAACAACAGGAACAATTTGAAAAATAAAATGTAATGTCTTTCAATTATCAAATAATACTTTCACCCCTTCGGGGTTCTGAATAGGCGGTTGATCGGTGGCTATAATACTTTCATCCCTTCGGGATTGAAGAAAAATCCCGAAGGGATGAAAGTATTATAGAAAAATTCACCAATAACAAAGAACCCCGAAGGGGTGAAAGTATGAACCAAATAAATATTTCTAAATCAACTAACATTTAAAATATTAGCTAATTATTTTAAAAATAATTAATCATGGAAAAAGTTCAAAAAACCACTTACAATGCCTTTAAACGCTTTTGTAAAACACTCACGCTTAAAGATGATCCTCAATTGATAGCAGATTATAAAAAGGTGCATTCTCCGGGTGAGACATGGCCTGAGATTACCCAGGGGATGAGAGATGTCGGAATCCTGAATATGGAAATATATATTTTCGGGACACGCCTGTTTATGATCATGGACACTGTTCCTGAATTTGATCATGAGAAAGCAATGAAGGTATTGGCTACCAAACCACGCCAGTCTGAATGGGAGGCATATGTTTCCAGGTTTCAGAACACATCGGAAGAAGCAACAGCAGATGATAAATGGCAGGTGATGGAATGCATTTATGAAATGAATGCATAGGTTAATCTAAAATGAAGTAGGGACAGGTCGCGACCTGTCCCTACTTCATTTTATAATTGTATTATTTAGAGACGCAAAATATTGCGTCTCTACGTGTTTCAGGTATTGTGTAGAGACGCAATATTTTGCGTCTCTAAGTATTTAAGATTTTTCAAATAACCGAAACCTCAGTTTACCAGATATTGGCTCTCTTTTCAACAGGTTTGAAGTTTTTGTCAGTAGCCTTGATATCGAATGCCGTATAGAATACAGGAATGTTATAAACGATTCCATTTACACGAGCTACGCCCGGTGAGTGAACGTCTTCTTTCAGACGACGCATCAGTTCTTTATCGCGAATATTATTGCGCCATACCTGTGCATATGCAAGGAAGAAACGTTGTGAAAGTGTGAAACCATCGATCTTTTCGTTCATGTCTTTACCGGTAAGGGCTTTCTGAAGAGCTGTATAAGAAATATTTACACCACCAAGGTCAGCAATGTTTTCACCAATAGTCAGTTTGCCATCAACAGTCATGTCATTCAATACTTTCAAACTGCTGTATTGATCGACCAACACCTGAGTCTGTTTCTTGAAATTATCTGCGTCAACCTTTGTCCACCAGTCTTTGAGGTTGCCATCCTTGTCAAACATGCGACCCTGATCATCAAAACCATGAGTCATTTCATGACCGATTACAACACCAATAGCACCATAATTTACAGCATCATCACCTTCGGCATAGAAGAATGGAGGTTGTAAAATTCCGGCAGGGAATACAATCTCATTCATGTTGGGGCTGTAATATGCATTGACAGTCTGTGGCGTCATGCCCCATTCGGTGCGATCGATTGGTTTGCCAATCTTATCCAGATCACGTTTGAAAGCAAAACGATTTGCGTTCATCACATTTACAAAATAGGAATCCTTAGAAATGGCTACCGGAGTGTAATCAATCCACTTTTCAGGATAGCCAACCTTTACATTGATCTTTTCAAGTTTGATGACGGCAGCTTTCTTCGTTTCAGCGCTCATCCATATCAGATTTTGGATCCTCTCACTCAGAGCAGCCTTTAAGTTGCTTACCAATGCAACCATTCTGGTTTTAGATGTAGCGGGGAAATATTTCTCGACATATAATTGGCCGACAGCTTCGCCCAATGAGCCGCTTGTTTCATCAACCACGCGTTTCCAACGCGGTTTCATCTCTTTTATACCTGAAAGGACAGTGCCGTAAAAAGCAAAATGTTCTTTTTCAAATGCCGATGAAAGAGAAGAAGAGGCGGTACGAACCAGGTTCCATTTCAAATAGATTTTCCAATCTTCGATGGGAACACTCTTGGTCAGTTTAGCCATTGCGGTCATGAACTTAGGCTGACCAACATTGATGTCCTTTGTTTGTGTCAGTCCCAGGTCGGTGAAATAAAGATTCCAATCGAACTCAGGAGCCAGTTTTTTCAAGCCGGCAAGGTCAGTCTTGTTGTAATTGGCAACTGGATCACGCAGTGCAAGACGTGTAGAAGATGCCTTTGCAAGTTCTGTTTCAATCTTCACAATTGTTGCAGCATTTTTAACTGCATCTGCTTCAGAATAACCAAGCAGTTTGAATGTGTTGACCAGATGTTTCTGATATTCATTCCTGATCTCTTTTGAACGGGCATCGTCAGATACATAATAATCTCTGTCGGGAAGACCAAGACCACCCTGATGCAACTGTGCAATCATGCTGGTACTGTTTTTCTCATCCTGTGATGCATAGAAATAGAATAAACCGGGCATACCCACTGAATGATTGTATGCAACCTGTTTTTGTAATTCAGCGATCGTTTTAATGGCATCGATCTTGTCGAGTTCAGCCTTGATCGCAGTTGCGCCATCTTTTTCGATTTTAGCAGTATCCATACCTGAGGTATAGAAGTCACCGATTTTCTGTTTGATTGATCCGGGAGTAGCAGCTTTGTCAGCAGCAGCGTCTTCCATGATGCCACGCAATTGGGTTGTATTCGCTTCATCCACTTCTTCAAAGGCGCCAAAGCGGCTCTTATCGGCAGGAATAGGATTAGCTTTTAGCCAACCGCCAGTGGCATACTGGTAAAAGTCGTCACCGGGTTTAACGGAAGTGTCGAGGTTCGCACTATTAATAGGTAGTTCCACTTTTTGTTTTGTTTTTTTGTTACCGCAACCGATCATCATCGTCACGATAAGTGCGCCTGTCAGTATTGTACAGAGCGATTTGTAAATAAATGTGTGTTTCATGGGTTAATGTTTGCAAGGGTTAACAATTTGATGATAAAAGTATATAATAAGCAATCATTAGTTACTAAATTGACAAAAAAAGTGATGAATTAATATCATTCATACAAAAAAAAATGAAGATGGGCAACCGACAAAAATTAGATAACTAATCTGAATCGATGCTTGAGGGGCGCTTCTTAGATGTTTTATCAGGGATGAATGCGATGATTTGAGCCATATTCTTCAATCATGTGGTGTAAACAGTTTAAAAATAGGTATATATAAAGTGGATTAAAGATGAATTCTTTTCTTTGCATGTTCCCGGAATTTTTTAAATTTGCGATATGTGATATTAATTAATCATTAAATAATATAAGACATGAAGGTTTATAATTCGAACGAAGTAAAAAATGTTGTACTTATCGGAGGAGCGAAAACCGGCAAGACAACTCTCGCAGAGAGCATGCTCTTTGAAGGAGGGTTGATCTCACGCCGGGGATCGATTGAAGACAAGAACACAGTTTCAGACTACCGGCCTATTGAGTTGGAGCGCCAAAATTCGGTTTCTTCTACAGTTCTTTATGCTGAATTCAATGGTAAAAAAATTAATATTATCGATGCCCCCGGGTTCGATGATTTTGTAGGTGAGGTAGTTGCCGCATTATCTGTAGCCGACACAGCCATTATGGTTGTCAATGCACAGAATGGTGTAGAAGTAGGTACCGAAATTCACTGGAAAAACACTAAGAAACAGAATACCCCTGTTATCTTTGCAGTTAACCATCTGGATCATGAAAATTCAAACTTTGACGAGACACTGCGTCAGTTAAAATCACAGTTTGGAAACAATGTTGTCGTATGTCAGTATCCTGTAAATGCAGGAATCGGCTTTAATGCCATTATTGATGTGCTTCAGATGAAGATGTTTAAGTTTGCTGATGGTAAGGTCGAAGTCCTCGATATCCCTGCAGCAGAAAAAGAAAAAGCAGAAGCATTTCAACTCCTGTTGATGGAATCTGCCGCCGAGAATGATGAAGAATTAATGGAAATTTTCTTCGATAAGAACATGCTTACCGAGGATGAAATGGTCAAGGGATTCCTGATTGGATTAACTAATCGCGGATTATTTCCTGCTTTTTGCGTAGATGCAAAACATAATTATGGCGTTAACCGCCTCATGCAATTTATTTTAAATGCAGTTCCTTCACCACAACTTATGCCGGGTCGTAAGACAGAAGAAGGAAAAGTATTAAAATGCAATCCTAAAGATCCGCTCTCGCTGTTTATATTCAAGACAGCTATCGAAGAACATCTTGGTGAAATTAGTTTCTTCAAGGTATATGCCGGTGAGGTTTCAGAAGGTATGGACGTTGTAAATAGTTATAACGGACAAAAAGAAAGAATTTCGCAATTATTCGCTGTTTCCGGAAAGAAGAGAGAAAAAGTTGAGAAGGTTATGGCCGGAGATATAGGCGCTACCATAAAATTAAAGGGTGTACATACCTGTGATACACTTAACTCTGTTAAGAATCCTGAGGATAAGATCGAAGCGATCAAATTCCCTGCTCCTAAAATCACTATGGCAATGAAAGCCAAGAGCCAGGCAGATGATGAAAAACTGGGCGTTCTGCTCCATGAAATGCACAAGGTTGACCGTACATTTAATGCAGAGTATTCAAAAGAATTGAAACAGACGATTGCCAGCGGCCAGGGTGAATTACACCTGAATACTGTAAAATGGTATCTCGAACATCTGCACAAGATTCCAATTGAATATTACACTCCGAAAATTCCCTATCGCGAAACCATTACCAAACAGGCAAAAGCCAATTACCGTCATAAAAAACAGTCGGGTGGTTCAGGACAGTTTGGTGAAGTATATATGCTGATTCAGCCCTATTCTGAAAACATGAAACATCCAACCGAATTTCCGGTTCGTGGTGTTGAAGAGCATATCCTTCCCTGGGGTGGCAAACTTGTTTTCCATAACTGTATCGTCGGAGGTGCTATCGATGCACGTTTCCTGCCGGCTATCGTGAAGGGTGTCATGGAGAAGATCGAAGAAGGTCCATTGACCGGTTCTTATGCCCGTGATATCGCGGTTTATGTTTATGACGGTAAGATGCACCCGGTTGATTCAAACGAAATCTCGTTCAGACTCGCAGGTCGTCATGCATTCAGAGAAGCATTTAAAAACGCAGGTCCAAAGATTCTTGAGCCGGTTTATGATGTTGCAGTTACTGTTCCCGAAGACAAAATGGGTGATATCATGACTGACCTCCAGGGTCGTCGTGCAGTCATCATGGGTATGGACAGCGAAGGTACCTATCAGACCATCAAGGCCAAGGTTCCCCTGGCTGAGATGAACCGTTATTCTACGGCTTTGAGTTCTCTGACCAGCGGACGTGCCAGCTATACTTTAGCATTTGCTGAGTATGCAATGGTTCCACCCGATGTTCAGACAGCACTGCTCAAGGCATACGAAGAACATGAGAAAGAAGAGGATTAATTCTTTTATTTTCATACAAAAAAGCCCCGGTCTGTCGATCGGGGCTTTTTTATTGACTTAAATTAAATAATGTATTTTAAAGGAGCATTAAAGAAACCATTTAAATTTCGGCTTTATTTTTGCCTTACGGGCAATTTCATTCAATTTCCTTAAGTTTTACGGGGAGTTATGCATCCAAAACATAACCATTTGACTTATTGCTTGATTATACGGGGAAAAAGTCGTTTTTTTGCAAAAAATTAATTAGAATGAAAACGATCAAGAGGATTAAGATTCGTGAGCTGCTTGCAAGTAAAGAAATTGGAAAAGAGGTAAATGTTAAGGGTTGGGTGAGAACCAAACGCGGTAATAAGAACGTTGCTTTTATTGCAATGAATGATGGATCAACGGTTAACAATATACAAGTTGTAGTTGATGTGGCAAGTTCAGACCCGGAAATGCTTAAACTCATTACAACCGGCGCTTGTCTGAATATAGACGGGATTTTGGTTGAGTCGCAGGGATCTGGCCAGGCAGTTGAAATTCAAGCAAGTTCGATAGAAGTTTACGGAACTGCTGATGCTGAGACCTATCCACTTCAGAAAAAAGGTCACACGCTCGAATTCCTTCGCGAAATAGCACATCTTCGCCCCCGAACAAATACTTTTGGTGCTGTTTTAAGAATGCGTCATCACATGGCATTTGCCATTCATAAATATTATAATGATAAGGGCTTTTTCTACCTGCATACCCCGATAATCACAGGTTCGGATGCTGAAGGTGCAGGCGAAATGTTCAAGGTTACCACTTTGGATTTAAACAATATTCCTAAGAATGAGGACGGTAGCATAAATTTCAAAGAAGATTTCTTTGGAAAGGGTACCAACTTGACTGTTTCAGGACAGCTGGAAGGTGAACTTGGTGCAATGGCATTGTCAGAGATCTACACATTCGGACCTACTTTCCGTGCAGAAAATTCGAACACCCCACGTCACCTTGCTGAATTCTGGATGGTTGAGCCGGAGATGGCGTTCTACGATATCCATGATAACATGGACCTTGCTGAAGATTTCCTGAAATATTTGATTTCTTATGCCCTCGAGAATTGCAAAGATGATCTGGAGTTCCTCACCAAGATGTATGATGCTGAATTGTTGGAACGGTTAAACTTTGTGGTCAACAATGATTTTAAAAGACTGACATATACCGAAGCTATCGAGATCCTTCTTGCTTCAGGGCAGAAATTTGAATTCCCTGTCATGTGGGGAATCGATTTGCAAAGCGAACATGAGCGTTATCTGGTAGAACAGGTATTTAAGTGTCCTGTAATCCTTACCGGTTATCCGAAAGCTATAAAGGCTTTCTACATGAAACAGAACGATGATAACCTCACCGTTCGTGCAATGGATGTGCTCTTTCCAAAGATTGGTGAGATAATCGGGGGTTCACAGCGTGAAGAAAACTATGATAAATTGACCGAACGCATCCGGGAACTGGGAATTCCTGAAAAAGATATGTGGTGGTATCTCGATACACGCAAGTTTGGAACGGCTCCGCATAGTGGTTTCGGTCTTGGATTTGAGCGTCTTATGCTATTCGTAACCGGGATGAGCAATATTCGTGACGTGATTCCTTTTCCAAGAACACCTCAAAATGCAGACTTTTAATTATATTTGTAATTCATGATAGTAGTTACAAAGGCCATCAATTATGTAGCTTTGTAATTCATATTTGAATTAAACGATAATAGTATATGTTAAATCAAAGGCTCCAGCAAAAGTTATTGCAGAAATTATCACCCCAGCAGATCTTGTTGATCAAGCTGTTGCAGGTGCCTACAATTGCTTTAGAGCAAAGAATAAAACAGGAGATCGAAGAAAATCCCGTTTTAGAAGAGTTGACAGATGCTGAATTCGAAGAGTCACAGACTGAAAGTGATCAGGAGGATGAACCGGAAGAACGCAACGATGACGAGTTTGATATAACCGATTACGTTGATGATGACGAGATTCCTGAATATAAGCTTGCTGCAAATAATTCGAGTGCCGACGACGAATACAGAGAAACACCTTTTGTTTCAGGTGTCTCGTTTCAGGAAAATCTGATGGAGCAATTGGGGTTGCGGGTAATGGACGACAGGACGCTTCAAATCGCTCTCAATATTGTTGGAAATCTTGATGATGCAGGTTATCTGGGGCGTGAGCTATCTGCAATGATTGATGATCTGGCATTTTCTCAAAATATATATACCACTAAAGAAGAATTAAACGAGGTTTTAAAGCTTGTCCAGGATCTGGACCCGGCGGGAATAGGAGCTCGTACTTTGCAGGAATGTCTTTTGCTGCAGCTGAACCGGAAAGTTCAAACGCAGCACGTGAAACTTGCAACCCTGATTCTCAGCAAATATTTTGAAGAATTCACCCGTAAGCATTACGATAAGATTACCAGGAAGGCTCATATTTCTGAAGAAGATCTGAAGAAAAGCATCGATGAAATTCTAAAGCTTAATCCGAAACCGGGAGGATCTCTTGGTGATTCAGGCAAGGGAAATCATTATATCATGCCCGATTTTATTATAACAAATAAAGAAGGGATTCTCGATTTACAGCTTAATTCAAAAAACACGCCTGAGTTGAGGCTTAGCCGGACCTACACTGAAATGCTTGAAACTTATGCCGAAAGTAAAAGCAAAAGTACAGCCCAGAAAGATGCACTCACTTTCATAAAACAGAAAATTGATTCGGCCAAGTGGTTTATTGATGCCATCAAACAACGCCAGAACACACTCTATCTGACGATGAATGCCATCATGAAATATCAGAAAGATTATTTTCTTACCGGTGATGAGACAAAGCTCAGACCCATGATCCTGAAAGATATTGCTGAAATTGTATTTCTGGATATTTCAACCATATCGCGTGTTGCCAACAGTAAATATGTACAGACGCCTTTTGGAACCTTTCTTTTGAAAAGCTTTTTCTCTGAATCAATGCAAACGGATACGGGAGAAGAGGTCTCTACACGTGAGATTAAAAAGATACTTTCAGATTGTATTTCAGGCGAAAAGAAGCACAAACCGCTTACCGATGAACAACTGACCGATATCCTTCGCGATAAAGGATATAATATTGCACGCAGAACAGTGGCAAAATATCGTGAATTGCTAAATATCCCTGTTGCCCGTTTGCGTAAAGAACTCTAAAGAATGAAAAATCCTGTTGCCACTATTGTCTCATACATCCTGCATCCTTTATTAGTACCAACCTATATCATCATATTCCTTTTGAATATGGATGTCTTTTTGGCATTTATGATTCCTTTTACTGTGAGGTTGTGGATAATCAGTATGTTTTTCACCATAACATTTGCAATGCCTGTAATGATGATTTTTATGATGTATCGAAGAGGTATCATTACTTCAATGCAAATGGAAATTCGTTCACAACGATTTTATCCATTGTTATTGACCACAATTTTCTGGGCTATAGGGTATATACTATTGAGCAGGACAGGGTTGCCTGTGATCTATTATCAATATTTGTTGGGAGGTATTGCTGCTTTGATAATTGCAATGATTGTTAATCATTTCTGGAAGATAAGCCTTCATATGTTAGGTATGGGTGGACTTACAGGAGTTTTCCTTGGCTTTTCGTTGAGGATAGGTGTTGATATATTCCTGCTGATAAGCATTTTGATTTTACTATCCGGACTTGTAGGGTATGCCCGTTTAAAAGTAAACTCCCACAATCCACCGCAGGTATATGTCGGTTACATCGTGGGAGTTTTATTAATGATAGTTGTTTATATGTTTCCTCTTATTTAAAAGGATGCAAAGAAATACCAAGTGAGATTGGATACATATCAGGACCCAGATTATCTTTATACGTCTTTGATAATTGGTAGTATCCATTAAACATCAGGGATTTATACCCAACTGCAAAGGTTACTCCATAACGACTTGATTGCAGGTTAGTGGAAGTTGATGTTTTAATCTTCCCGTATCCAATTTTACCTGCAGGATCTTCGCCTTTATACTTGGTGTGAAATCCCATTAATAAACCATATTTAAGACCGACAGCTACTTTAAATCCCTTTTCTGATCTGTAACGCAATTCAAATGGCAGATCTAAAAAGGAGAAAACCATTTTATTCTTCTTATAAGTAAGCGCTGTATTTGTTGCAGTCTTTGCTGGGATCCGGTAAAAATAAGTTTCATATACACCCGTAGTGTTTGTCTTATAACCTAAAAACACGTTGTTGTATAAGTTTTCAGAGGTGAGACCGGCTCCTATTGCCCAACTCCATGGAGTTTTTCCTTCGCCCATTGGGTTGTCAAGCATGATATAAAGACTAACACCGGGATTAATACTCCCTGGTTTAATAGAATCGTTTTTTATTTGCCATATGTCTGTAAACAAATCCACACGGGTAGTCAAACGTTTAAGTATTCCAAGTTTACCGTCCTGAGCTGACGCCATTACAGTTGTAAATAATAAGATAATCAAAAGTACTTTTTTCATAAAGAGCGGTTTATCGACAGCAAAAATACAAAAATTCCAGTTGTTATTTAACTATCAGTTTAGTGTAGTAAAGGGATTTTGAAATTTTAACAGAAAAAATTGATAATCTGGCTAAAAAATCATTTTAAAAGCAACTTAGAAGCTGTTTAAATTTCCCCGTAGAGGATAAGAAACTGTTTAGAATTCCCCGTAGGGGGATAAATAGCAATAGAAATATTCATATAATATAGCTTTTCCCCGACAGAAAATGGTGTCAGGAACCATTTATTAGATAAAATGGTTTATAACAATATTTTATCAACAATATACTGTCTCCTCAGAGCGTCTTTCGAAAATAAATTTGGGAAAAAACAGCCAAAATATTTTTCCTTAAACGGAAGTTTTTGAAATGATCATGAAAAGATGACTCCCGGATGAAGATAAAACACTTCTCCAACACTCAGGGGATACAGAGGGGGTTCTCCGCACCATTTCCGCACGTTCTCCGCAGGTTCTCCGCTATAATGTGCGGAAAAGGTGTGGAGAACGTGCTGAGATGGTGCGGAAAACGGGGGGAGTATCTACTAATGGCCTACTAATGGCTTGTAAGTGATCCGGGAGTGTTCCCGGGATTATCAAAAAATGATTAAACAAATATTAAATCGAGATAATTCGAAAAAAGTCATTCATTCTTTACTCCCAACTAGTCAGACTGATCGTTCAAAACTTCAAAAAATCATCAAACATTGGAGTGAAAGTGGCGTAAAACAAAAAACCACCTACCGAATAAACTGTAAGTGGTTGATTTATTGGGTGGTCCCACCTAGGCTATATTTATCAAATAAACAATTGATAAACAGGGTTATAAAAAATACAAAATTAAAATAATGGCAAAATTTAAGTATAAAATGTTTTACACAATAAATATTTGATTTTAACATCTTATTTTATCTGATTATGTCAAATTTATAGTCTATTGTTTAAGTGTATTTTTAAATATTAGTATTTTAGTAAAAAAAACTATATTTGTTTAACAATAAAGAATATCATTAACTATTGAGACAATACTATGAAACGTTCAATTTTAAAAGACTTCCCATTTTGATCCTTTTGACATTATCTATAATTATGGTAACATCAAATATTTTTTATAAAGAATATGCTTTGTTGGATCGGCATTATATTGGTATTGGTTCAAGTTTATTAGTCTTGACTGCTTATCTTTCTAGTTATCCAAATCGTTCTTCTTGAAAGTTTTCTCATTGAAACTTTTAAAAAGGCACCTCTTACATCAGAAAATTATCTAAATAAAAGATATTCAATCATCTAAATGATGTTTCTTCTATTTCCATGTAGAAATATTTATTTAAGGATTCGTCATATTTCCGATTATAGGATTGACCCCATTAATTCACATTAACACTGTTATTATAAAAATATAAATAATTTGTACAGATGAACTTACGGCTACAACTTGATACGACAAATATTAATTGGGACATGGTAGTTGACATACTTCAAAAAGTTGGTATGACGTATCATACAACCGAAATTCATAAACGAGCATTTAATAATAGTCATACTGTTGTATTTATGTTCGATGAAGAAAACCTAGTAGGTTTTGGGAGAGCTTTATCAGATGGAGAATATCAAGCTGCCATATATGAT
>Ga0209125_1000523_pt1 | contig 48117 bp, 46 predicted proteins | sample BarGraIncub1131A_FD_184503 | JGI IMG/M metagenome (GOLD analysis project Ga0209125, IMG submission 184503) | Arctic peat soil microbial communities from Barrow, Alaska - Barrow Graham LP Incubations 11-31A (SPAdes) (version 2) | ecosystem: Environmental > Terrestrial > Soil > Wetlands > Peat... | reverse complement strand
GAGCCCTCGCGAAGAACGTGTTCTGGGTGCCTACCTTGGATGCGACTGTAGGAGTCGGCAGTACCTTCTTCGGAACCATCGTCTCCGGCAGGGACGTCACCGCCAAGACCGGTGCCACGATAAACGGCAGGATACTGGCCGGAGCGACCCTGGCGGGCACCATCGTCCTGGACACCGCTACCGTCAACGTGCCTGCGCCTTAAGGCACCAGGCAGTAAAGGGTTAAGCAGGAAGGGAAAGGGGACCGATCCGTCGGTCTCCCTTCCCCCCCTACCGCGATGAAACGGGAACCTACCATGAAAACTGCGAAAACGATGCATTGCGTCGATATCAGGAGGTTTGAGATGAAAAAGATGTGTTCGATAGCTCCAATCATTAAAAAGATGGCGCCGGTGTTGCTGGTCTCGGCCTTCCTCCTTCCCCTCCCCGCCCGCGCCGAGATAAAGGCAGGGAGCGTTGAACTGAGTCCCTTTGCAGGTTACAATTTCTTTGAAAAAGGACAGAATCTGGAAAACAGCCCTGTTTTTGGCGGACGGGTTGGCTATAACATCACCAATACGTTCGCTATCGAAGGCACCGGTGAGTTCACCAGAAGCCACGTTGACAACAAATCGACAAGTTTTTCCCGGGAAGGACAGTTCACAACTCCCATAGACGGCGTGAGTATCACCAGGTACCATCTTGATCTCCTCTATCACTTCATGCCCGAGAGTAAGTTCAATCCATTTATTGTTGCCGGTTACGGTGCCTCCCACTTTAACCCAAGGATAAACAGTAAGAACATGTCTACTCCGAATTTTGGTGTAGGAGCTAAATACTGGATGTCGGACAATATCGCGCTCAGACTCGACGTCAGGGATAATATGGCTTGGGATGAGAGAATACACAGTGTTGAAACTACCCTGGGAGTGGTCTTTGCGCTCGGCGGGAAGTCGACTCAGGCCACCCAACCGGTGGACAGCGACGGCGACGGCGTGTCCGATGCGCTCGACAAGTGCTCCGGCACACCCCAAGGCGTGTCCGTTGACTCGAATGGCTGCCCGCTTGATTCCGACCAGGACGGTGTCGTCGATTATCTCGACAAATGTCCCGGCACCCCCGCCGGCGCAAAGGTTGACATGTATGGCTGCCCGGTCGATTCCGACAAGGACGGCGTGCCCGATTATCTCGACAGATGCTCCCGCACCCCCGCCGGTGTCAAGGTTGACAGCACCGGTTGTCCCGTGGTTGTCATGACCATCGAGAGCAAGGCGGCGGCTGCCAAGAGGTTCTGCAGCAAGCCGGCCGTGCTGTCGATCAATTTCGACACCAACAAGACCGACATCAAGTCTCAGTACTACGACGAGCTTAAAACCGTAGGGGACTTCCTCACCTATTTCCCCAACGCCAAGGGCGAGATCGCAGGTCACGCAGACCCCGTCGGCACCAAGTCGCACAACCAGACCCTTTCTCAGGGCCGCGCCGACAGCGTCAGGCAGTACATCGTTGACACATTCGGCACAGACTCCGCTCGCATCGGCACCAAGGGTTACGGTTATTCCAAACCGGTGGCCAGCAACAAGACCGAGGCCGGCAGGGCGAAAAACCGCCGCATCGAGGCAAACTTCACCTGCGAGTAGTACAACGTCGCAGCTAAAAAAGGCATGAACGACAACGCCCTTTCGGAATGCTTCGAAAGGGCGTTGTCGCGTTCCGTACCTGCCTGACGGCTGCGATTCAACCCCTCACCCGATTAGCATCCCACTCCCGGCGGCGCTTCGTCATGGAGGAAGCCTTGAATCTAACTCCTCCCGGAATCCCCCCTCAGCATGTTGCGGTTCTACGAAATATTGAGGCCAGGCGCATCCTGGCACAAGGTTCCAGAGCCACCCTCAAAGGCCTAATGATCTGTTATTAAAGGGCTAATCATGCTTATGATTTTTTTACGGTAACTGGCAGGCTATTTGCTCTTATACATTTTACAAAGTCTGGTCGTCCCCAGCCAAAAGCTATTTCCTGTCGCGTTTGGGAAGGGAATACCAGGCGACAAACAGTGGATACTTGAGAGGAAGTGGCAGGTCATCGGCTTGCTACTAAATGGGCTTTACACTTCAACACCCCAGGAGGGGAAAATGAACAAAGAAAAAGGGTATTCAAAGATGTGGTTTCTGGCATTGCTGCTCGTAGCGTTTGTGACCGGGTGCGGCGGCGGAGGCAACGATAGGGCGGCCCTAAACTCCGACAAGGCGATCACAGCGTACTCCCTTGCCGGGTCTACCGGGTCCATAGATGAAACGGCCAAAACGATTGAGGTAACCATTCCGTTCGGCACGGATGTGACGGCATTGGTCGCCACATTCGCACACACAGGGGCAAGCGTAAAGCTGGCAGGGACGATCCAGGAAAGCGGCATCACGGCGAATAACTGCAACGCCCCGCTGTCGTACACGGTAACCGCTGGCGACGGCACAACGGCGAACTATACCGTAACAGTTACCGTAGCCCTGATTTCCGGCAAGGCCGTCACCGCATATTCTATAGCCGGGGTTGCCGGGACCATAGATGAAACGGCAAAGACCATTGCGGTGGCCATGCCGAAGGGGACCGGCCTGACGGCACTGGTGGCAACATTTGCAACCACCGGGGCAAACGTAAAGGTGGCAGCCGATCTCCAGACGAGCGGAACCACGGCCAACAACTTCACAACTCCGGTATTGTACACCGTAACCGCGGGCAATGACACGACGGCGACCTACACCGTAACGGTGACCATGCCGCAAGGCCCTGCTCCGGTGCTGCTCGGCACGGCCGGCAATTATGTGATCCTGGCAAAAACCGGAGTCTCGACCGTCCCGGATTCTGTCATTACCGGGAATGTCGGATTGAGCCCGGCAGCCACCTCGTTCCTGACCGGTTTTTCACTCACCAAGGTAGGGACGGCATCCGCGATATCGACTCAAGTGGTCGGAAGCCTGTTCGGCGCCGACATGACCGCTCCTACCAGCACGAATCTGACCACGGCGGTTATCAACATGGGGACTGCGTACACCGACGCTGCCGGGCGGCCGACACCTGATTTCTTGAATCTGGGTGTAGGAGAAATCGGCGGGAAGACCCTGCCTCCCGGTCTCTACAAATGGACCACCGGGGTGACGATGTCATCCGATGTCACCATCTCGGGCGGCGCAAATGACATCTGGATCTTCCAGGTTGCCGGCAATCTCGCGCAGAGTCCCGCCAGACACATTTACTTGAGCGGTGGCGCTCAGGCCAAGAACATATTTTGGCAGGTCGCCGGGACCGTGAGCATTGGGACAACCGCGCATTTTGAGGGGATCATACTGTCCCAGACCTCGATCTCGCTTGCTACCGGCGCGTCGCTGAACGGCAGGGCGCTGGCACAGACCGCGGTCATCCTGGATGCCAATGCGGTTACCAAGCCCAACTGAAAAGCAACGCCATTTATGAGCTAGGGAGGAGGATGAGCTAGGGAGGAGGAGTTCGGATTCTGTGGCAGAGCTTTCTCTATGACGAGAAAGAGCACGTTGATGTCGCACTACTGCACCATTATTTACACTGAACAAACCAACACCAAACAAGGAGAACGACAATGAAAAAGCTCATCGTGTTAGCATGCCTCGCAACAACCATTTCCATGACCGCAGGCGCGGCAATGGCCGACAGCATCAAAGGAAGACTCGGCGTTACCGGCAAAATCGGTTTCCTGATCCCGGCCGACAACGAGTCGGATTTTGTCCATAACAATACCGATGCGGGCTTCATCGGTGGCGCCGGCCTCATCTACGGCCTCGATGACCACTTCGCCGCGGAGTTCGATGTCACCCGGAGCGCTTTCGGCTCCGAGATCGGCGATTTCGGGGTTACCAACGTCTCGTTCGGCGGGCAGTACCGCTTCGCACCTAGCAACCACCAGCTGGTCCCCTATCTCGGGGCGGGGCTGGACATCCTCGTCAGCGACTATGACCCGAACGACGGGTCAAGACGCGACATCGACACGACGGTCGGAGTCCACGCCAGCGCCGGCGTCGATTACTTCCTCCTCAAACAGTTGGCCCTGACCGCGGAGGCGAAGCTTGTCCTTGCCCCCGATGCCGACGTAACCGACCGTTCCGGCGCCCACCAGGGCAATTTCGATCCGTCGAGTTTTTCCAGCACCTTCGGCATCAGGTACTTCTTCAACTAACCGTCCCGGCTGACCAATCAGCACAGGACTAAATCTTTCGCGTTTTTCGTAAGGTAAGGGCGACCCGTTCGGGTCGCCCTTTTGCTCAGGAACGGACATAAACCTTGGCATGGCGGGACCAATCAAAGGCTGGGCGCCCCGCCGGCTCGCCGCTACTGGCCCCACCGAGCCCGCCACATGTGACGGCTTCATCAAAATACGACAGCCGCCTTTGGCGGCTGCCTCTTTTCCCTCCCCAAGCCAGCTGAGTCTTATCGCGTAATATCAGCATCTTGATTCAACCTCGCCCGCAGTTCGTCCTTGGCACGTTAGTTGTATTAACCTATAGTGACAGCTAGCAAGCTGGCCGAAATTCAAAAGACCAGCTACCAGTTCAAAAAGGAGCTACCATGAGTACCAAATCTGTTCTTTCCATGCTGATGTTGACAGCAGCCGTCCTCACCTTCACCTTCGCCGGCAATGCCGAGGCTGTGAATGTCCAAGTCAATGGCTACCTGCCGGCACCTCCAGGCGTAAACGTCCAGATCGACGCAGGCCGTCCCTATTATGTGGAAAGCCATCGCCGGGTGTATATCGAAAGGGAACCAAGATATTACAAAGAAGATAAGAGACATTACAAAAAACAGAAGAAACATCACGAGGACCGGGGCAACCATTATGGTCATGAGGAACACGGCGGACGCGGCGGACACGGCCGTTAGGTTTGCGGCAATCCGAGCTGCGAGCCCCATTGCCGGGTGCGGCCCGCTTTAGCAAAGCCGTCCGGGCAACCTATGCCCGGCACGGCGCGCAAAGTTCCGGGCCGGCAGGCCACACGCAGAGAGTCGGGGCGGAATTCGCTTACCGCTGACCAGCAATGGCCACGACCCTGCAGAGAAAACTGGAGAACCAAATGCAGAAAATACGCCACGGATTCATTGTGTTGGGGATGCTGTTATGCCTGGCCACTTCCGCCACGGCAGGGGTGAGTATCGGCATCGGGTTACCCAACGTGAGCATCGGGATCAACCTGCCGTTGTTCCCGGAGCTGGTCCCGGTTCCGGGCTATCCCGTCTACTATGCTCCCGGAGTGGACGGCAACTACTTCTTCTACGACGGCATGTACTGGGTCTACCAGGATGACAACTGGTATGCTAGTTCCTGGTACAACGGTCCCTGGGCTTTTGTCGAGCCGACGGTCGTACCGCTTTTCATCCTGAGGGTCCCGGTGAGCTACTACCGGCAGCCTCCCATGTACTTTAGCGGCTGGCAGTCGAGCGCTCCGCCCCGCTGGGGCGATCACTGGGGCCGTTCCTGGGAACAGCGCCGAGGCGGGTGGGACCATTGGAAACGCAGCTCCGCTCCGTCTCGCGCCCCGCTTCCTGCCTACCAGCGCCAGTATGCCGGGGACCGCTATCCCCGGGTAGAGCAGCAGCGTGCGCTGCGCGGCCAGCAATACCGCTACCAGCCGCGTGACAAGGTGGTGCGACAGCATTTAAGGCAGGTTGAGCAGAAAGCGCCGGCAGCGCAACATGGTAGGCAGGAAAGGCCGCAGACGCAGCAGATCCAGCGACAAGCGCCGCACCAGCAGATAGCTCCCGCCGCTCAGCGCCCGCAGCCGGCAAACCAACCAGCCCGGGCCCCAGCGCAGCAGCGAGGCCCGGCAGCCCGTGAGCAGAGGCAGCAGCCAGCAGCACAGCGCGAGCAGCACGCCCCGCAAGGCCGTGAGCAGCAACGAGGCCAGGAGCAAAGATCACAGGACAGAGGTGGTCAGCAGGATAGAGGCGGTCAGCAGGACAGAGGTGGTCAGCAGGACAGAGGTGGTCAGCAGGACAGAGGTGGTCAGCAGGACAGAGGTGGTCAGCAGGACAGAGGTGGTCAGCAGGATAGAGGTGGTCAGCAGGATAGAGGCCACGGGCAGAACAGAGACGAGGGACGGGGCCGGTAACAGTTAATCAGTCCTGATTGTCCGTCAGCCAAAAGACAGGCCCTTACTCCTCATGAAGTGGTAAGGGCCTGTTTGCCTCACAAGTTAGCATCAAAGAAAAGACTGGCGAAAAACCATTGGCCACGGAGAAAATATGAGAACCTCGGAGAAATACAGGTAAACTGTACGAATCGAGTCCAGTGTCTGGGTATTACAGGTTTAACCTTGACGTTGGCTTTCTCAGATTTACTCAGATTTTCTCCGTGGCAAATGGTTTTAGCTTTTGATTTGGGAGGTTCACATGGACAAGCGAACGGAATATGTCGAAAGGCTCTCGGCACAGATGGTCGAGTGGGATACCGAGATTGAGCGACTCAAGGACAAGGCAGAAAGCGCCACGCCCGAGTCGAAGACCGACTACTCGCAGGCAATCGCGGCCTTGCAGCTCAAGCGGGATGAAGCCGCGCTCAAGCTGCAGGGGATATCGGCCGCCAGCGATGATGAATGGGAAGACCTCAAGACGGGAACGGACCAGGTCTGGGGCGAGGTCAGGACCATCCTGCGCGACGCTGTCCTGAAGATAAAATGAGCAGGCACGTACAAATCGAGTCCAGTGCCTGGTGTCCAACTGGTATTACAGGTTTAACCTTGACGTTGGCTTTCTCATATTTCCTCAGATTTTCTCCGTGGCAAATGGCTTTAGCTTTGGTCAGAGCCTTTGCACCGCCTGGCGCGTCTTCTCGACGATCTCCGCCGGCTCCTCGTAGCGAAACCGCAGCGGTTTTCCAAAACTCACCGTCACCCGGCCCCGTTTGGGAAAGCCCGCACCCGGCGGCAGGACCCGGTCGGTGCCGCTGATTTTTATCGGCACCACCGGTATCCCCAACTCCTTGACCATGATGCCCAATCCCGGCTGGAAGGGGTGCATCTGTCCGTCCCTGGAATGCCCACCTTCGGGAAAGATCAGGATGTTGACTCCGGCATCGGCGAGCTTCCCCATGAATTTGAGTGAGCCACTGAAACCCTGTGACTGGGGCAGTGGAAACAGGTTGAAAAGCATGGTGCCGTACTGGTAGCTAAAGCGCCTCAAGACCAGGTCTAGCCCATGGTAGTCTCCGAAGAAGAACTCCTCCCAGGCGGCGGTGGCGCAGCGGTAGCGTAGTCTCGGCGGCAGGGCGAACATGACGGAAGGCTGGTCCAGGTAGCTTAAATGATTGGCCACGAAAAGAACCGGTCCTGCCAGGTTTTCCAGTTCTTCGGTCCCCCGCACCTCCAGATCGACAAAGTTTTGGTACAGGGGACGGTGGAATACGGTGTCCCAGCCGCGGCGCAGCCCGGTGAAAAAACGGTTATTGGTCCAGAACCGGAAATGGTCGCGACGGGAGAGCTTTTCCCGTTTCGCGATGATCTGGCGCAGGTCCGATACGCGCGTCTGCGGCCCGATCTGGGCGTCCTCGATATCGAGGCGGTATTCCTGTTCCAGGAAATTGACCAGCTCCAGCCGATCGATGGAGCTAAGCCCCAGATCGGCAACCAGCAGGGACTCCTCGCGGATCTGAGCGGCGCTGGTACCGGTCACCTTGGCGAGCAGCTTGAGCAGGGTGTCGCGGGTGACGGTTGCCTCGCCTCCCTCCGGCCTGTTTTTAATCGCCTCCTTGACCGCGAACTTCTTGATCTTGAGCGTCGTGGTCTTGGGAAATTCCGGCTCGGACCAAAGGGTGTAGCCGGTAATGCGCTGCAGCGCGTCCAGGCTCTCGTTGGCCTGGCCGATAATATCCTCGGGCGCTATGCCGCCGCCGTCCAGGAGCAGCACCGCGTGCACCTCTTCCCCTGCGTCCCGTGCCAGCCCGATGACGCACGACTCCTTCACCCCGGCGATCCTGTTCAGCACCGCTTCCAGTTCGTCAGGATACACGTTCACCCCCGAACCGGTGACGATCAGCTCCTTCTCCCGCCCCTTGATGACCAGCCAGCCGTCCGGCCCGATCTCCCCGAGGTCGCCGGTCCGAAACCAGCCGTCCTGCGTGAAGGCGTCGCGGCTTGCCTGCTCGTTCTGGTAGTAGCCCGGAAACACGTTGTCCCCGCGGGCCAGGACCTCCTTATCCTCGATCTTCAGCTCGACCCCGGGAAGCGGCGGGCCGACCGAACCAGCCACCTGGCGCTCCATGGTGTTGACGCAGAGCACGGGCGAGGTCTCGGTGAGACCGTACCCTTCCAGCACCGTGAACCCCATGCTGCTCCAGAAGTTGAAAACCTCCGGTTCCAGAGGGGCGCCACCCGAGACAAAGACGGTGAAATTGCGGCCGAACTTGCTCTGAACCGGATAGAAGAGGAGCCGGCGCGCCGCTTTGGGAAGCCTCGCTGCGAGCTGCGTCACCCCCCGGACCACCCCGGAGAGATGCTTTCCCTCAAGTTCGCGTTCGACCGTCGTTTTAAGGAGTTGCATGAGGCGGGGGACCGACATGATGACGTGAATATCCTCCTCCTCCAGCGCTTCCATGATGGCTGAGGGCTTGAGGGTGCCCAGATACACGACCGCCGCGCCGCGGTAGAGCGGGGTGAAGAATCCGCCCATCTGCTCGAACATGTGCGAAAGCGGGAGCAGGGAGAGGAAGCTGAATTCGCGGGTGATGATCGGTACCTGCCGGTTTATCTGGGTCATGTTGGCGACCAGGTTCCGGTGGGTAAGGATCACCCCCTTCGGATTGCCGGTGGTGCCCGAGGTATAGATGAGTTGCGCCGTATCCTCGGGGCCGCAGGGTGCCGGCTCGCCGGCCGGCGCGACGTCTTCGAGCAGGAACTGCAGGTCTTCCAGCAGCAGCGAGGTGGCTGCGGTCATCCGCTCGGACTTGAACCGGCTTTGCAGGACGACCTGCGCCTGGGTGCGGCCGCGGATGGCGTCGGCGCGCGCGAGATCTGACATGAAGTCGACCGGGACGGCGACCGCGCCACGGATGATGATGCCCCAGTAAGCGACTGCCCACCAGGATGAGTTGGGTCCCCAGATGAGAACCCGGTCCCCCGGTGCCACCCCGCTTTGCGCCAGGAGGTTTGCCATCTTCAGTGCAAGATGGTGGAATTGCCGGTAAGAGACCACCAGCCGCCGTGCTCCGGTGCGGTTCACAAAGGCGGTTTTATCACCCAGTGCGGGGAAGGTATTGAAGAGATCGATCAGTGTCTGCATTGCTGCTCCTTCGAGAGGCGGCGGGTACTTCTGCCGCGGTCTTCTCGGCTGTATCACTCGACCGGAGCCTTCCCGGTCTCGATTTCCCGCTTCTCGTGATAGAGGAAGCGGACCATGTAGTACTCGAAGGGGTAGCCGCTCTCATAGTAGCGGAAGCTCTGCTGATGCCGTGCGTCGACGGTGCCCAGGGTCGATATCCCCGCGCTGATGGCGAGGCCGTTGCTGGAGTTTGGGAACGGATCGACCGCGGTGTAGATCCCGTAACTGATGCCATAGTCCACGGCAAGACCGCCCGTGTCGCGCAGGGACGAGGGGCCGAAGATCGGCAGCACCAGGTAGGGCCCGGAGCTCGCTCCCCAGTAGCCGAGGGTCTTGCCGAAATCCTGGTCGTGCCGTGCCAGGCCGAACTTGGTGGCCGGATCGAACATGCCTCCCAGCCCCAGGGTACTGTTGGTCAGGAAACGGCCCAGCGTCGTTGCGGACTCCACCCCCTTGAGCTGGAACATGCTGTTGGTGAGGTTCCGGACCTCGTTCAGGTTGTTGTAAAAGCCGGAAATGCGCTGCTGGACGAAGCCGGGCGTGACGAACTCGTAGCCGGTCACCACGGGGAGGAAGACGTACTTGTCGAAGTAGAAGTTGAACCGGTACATGCTCCGGTTGAACCCTTCCCAAGGGTCCGCCACGTCGGCGAAGCGCTGATCCCTGAACTCGTTGATCGAGTGCATGGGTCGCTCCTCGGCTGTATTCGCCCTGGTCGCGGCGCAGCCGGGGAGGGAAAGCATCAGCGTCAGGGCAGGGATCATTCGGCAGGCGTGGTATCTGGTAACGGTCATCATGGCCGCGCTCCTTATTCTTTGAAGAAATCGACCATGTAGGCCATGTTTTCTTTGTATTCGAGGTTCCCCAGGTGGCCGCCCCGCGGGTAGATCTTGGCACGCTCGCCGAAGAGCTGACGCAGGTAGTCGATCTCCCCCTTGCTCACGATGAAATCGTTTTCGTTCGCCATGGCGCTGAACTTGACGGACGATTTCAGGTATCCCTCGATGCTTCTCAGGCTCTGAGACTCGATGAACGCCTCCTTGGTGAGGTCCGGCCGCCGCTTCTGGAAGTAGGGATAGAAGTACTCGTTGAAATAGTCAAAGAAGCTCAGGTGGGTGGAGACCAGAAAATAATCGGAAAGCGAATCGGTGCTGCGCAGCACCCGGTTCTTCGGCACGACATAACCGCTGTTGGTCATCACGTCGGACGCGAAGATCATGCCGGCCAGGTTGATGCGGTAGGTGAGCCCGATCAGGCCGGCGGTTTGCTCATGGGAGAAAAGCCGCTCCGAGTAGATCGCATAGAGAAAGTCGTCGTTGATGGCGACGAAATTGCCGTAGCGGTAGAACTCGCTGAACTTCGACAGCATCTTGTTGAAAAAGATCCCTTGTTTGTTGGCCCCCCCGGGGATCTGCTTCAGCAGTTCCTCGATCCTGATCGCCGAGCTGTAGACGTTTACCGGCGGGTTGACCATGAGCACCTTGCGGAAGTTGAAGACCCGGCGCTCCTCGTCCAGCTTCGCCACGAAGGCGGCCTCGGCAGCTCCCATGCTGTAGCCGCCCAAGCTGAAGGAGGAGACCTCGATGTCGCCCTGCACCTGTTTCCAGGCGACCTCCATGGCACGGTACAGGTCTGCGGCGTCCTCGGTCAGGTCGCCGGGGATGCCACTTTGAGAGGCGGAGATGATGAAATTGGCGTGGGTCGGCGACGGCAGCGTGATGACGTGAAAGCCGGCCTGATAGAGCGCCTTCATCATGGAGATGAGCTTGGTCGACTGGTTGCTGGCACCGGCGCCGGCGATCAGAAAGACCAGCGGTGCCTTCTGCTTTTGGTAGGCGAAGGTGCAGCGCAGCCCCTCGTCGTAAAAGAAGATCGGCGGTTTCAGCCGGTCCGGGATGACCTGTAGCACGAGCTGCCGGACGTTCATCCTGGCGGGAAACTCGGGCATGAGGGGTGCAGGGGTCCCCATGATGGTTGCTTCGTACGATCCCGTGATCGGGTAGCCGTAGCCGTCGTCCGCCGCAAGGCTTGGCAATGGCAGCAGGATGAGGCAGGCAATGAGCAGCAGTTTAAGGCGCATCAGAGGCTCCTAGTTTGTAACTATTCAGCACCAGTCGAGCAATCACAAACAACCCAAAGCATAAAGCCTCACCACAGAGGTACACAGAGGTACACAGAGAAAAATCAAAACCTGATTTATGTTTGAAACAAAAAGGCCTTAGCCTTTGGTTTAAGGTTTCCTCTGTGTTCCTCTGTGCCCTCTGTGGTGAGGCTTTTGATTGTTTGTAATTGGTTTTTTCAGCCTCGTTCCCAAGCTCCAGCTTGGGAATGCAATGGCTGGCAAAGCTCCAGCTTTGAATAGTTGAAACAGAGCTTCCGGTACAATTTACGTCCCCAAGCTGGAGCTTGGGAACGAGATGACGTGGTAAACAGGGAAGATTTGCACCAATCAGGTTATGTTTTGCCTGCAGGGATCAAACCGAGTGACAAGGCTGGGTTTAACACCCTTCATGCGCAGGCACCAGAGCGCCGCCGGGATTCTGCCGGACCATGTTCCCTATCACCTGCAGAGTCAGCGGCAGGTCGATCGGTTTGCAGATATAGGCATCCATGCCGGCATCAAGGCATTTCTGCTCGTCCTCCCTTTGGGCGTGAGCCGTCATGGCGACGATGGGGGTGTGGAGACCGCGTTCCCGCTCCAGCTCCCGGATGGCGCAGGTCGCCTCAAAGCCGTTCAAAAGCGGCATCTGGACATCCATCAGCACAAGATCGTATCCCCCCTGCTGCCACAGTTCAACCGCCTTAAGGCCGTTTTCAGCACAATCCACCTGGTAGTTCTCCCGCCGGAGCAGCACTCCGAGGATCTCACTGATGGTCGCATCATCTTCGGCAAGAAGCAGACGCCGGATCCGCTCTCCCTTCGGGGCGCAACCCGCAGTTTCAGCCGAGCGGGATCCGGACGGGATGAGGGCACCCCGGCATTCGGCCTGTGCCAGAGGGATGATGAAAGTGAAGGTGCTCCCCACTCCCTGTTCGCTCTGGCAGGAAATTGTTCCTCCCATCAGTTGCAAAATCCCCCTGCTGATGGCAAGGCCAAGGCCGGCGCCTCCGAAACTGCGGCTGTGAGAGGCGTCAACCTGGCTGAAGGCCCGGAACAAAAGTCCCTTCTTTGCGTCGGGGATGCCGATGCCGGTGTCGGTTACGGAAAAGATTTCGCCGCTGCCGAGGAGTCTCTTTAAACAGCTGGCGCAAATCGAGAAGACCCGCCGGAGCGGGTCTTCGTTTAAGTGTGATAGCCCTGCCTATTTTACGATCAGATCGTTTTTCACCGAAACGACATCGGCGACCCCCCGGGCGGCTTCTCCAGCCTTCGTGACGCCCGTTGGCGAATCGACAAATCCGCTCAACTGGACCACCCCTTTGTAGGTCTTGACGTTGATCTGCATCGTTTTAAGCGCCGATTCGTTGAATATAGCGCCCTTCACCTTGGTTGTGATGACTGAGTCGTCGACATACTGGCCGGTACTTTCGTGCTTTTGCGTCGCTGCGCACCCGGTGAACGCGCCAAACAGTGCGAAGCAGGCCACGAGTCTCAATACGCGCTGAGGTTTTACCATGACAGTCTCCCTTTTCTCCGATGGAATTGTTTCATTGGATCGAGGTGACTAACTAGCACGGGATGTGCCAAAAAACCGGGATGAATAGGAGACAAGGTTACCGTGTCATATCAGGGCCTTAGGCAAGGGGCTGCGGGTATACCGGTACGCGCCCGCGGATTCATTGGCGCCACATTTGGCAGAACCGCCACATTCGACGGGCAGACTGAAAGGAAGCGGTACTCTGTTCGTGTAACTTAAATGGGCGGGTCAGTCAGGTATCCGCATGAAGTTCTGCCCCCCCTGAAAGCTGGGCTTTTTTTATTGCCGTCACCCCTTTGAGGCGCTATGTTGGTTAACAAGTCCGGGGGTAACTAACAGGTCTGGAAAGAGCCTGCATCGTGTGCCGGCATTACACACGGCAAAAGACGGCATTTCTGCTTGTACTTCGGGCACATAGGTGTATAGTGTCCTATTTTACCCCCAACGGGCGAAGGCGGAGATCATGCATATCCTGATGTCGAAGAAAAGCCCAAAGCTGCAGGCACATGAAAAAAGGGGTTCTACCGCAGCCCGCAGGCGCGTCTGCGGCATAACCAGGGAAGCGGCCTCGGCCTGGCCATCGTCCGCTCAATCATGGCCTTGCATGGCGGCACCGTGACGATCACCAGCGAACCCGGCCACGGAACCGTGGTGACCCTCAAGTTTCCCCACCCGTAACAGTCTTCTCCCAGATGGCTAAAATGTCATCTGCCTGCCATGATCCGGCAAGGCTCTTTCCTGTATTTTATAGGGCGGATAAATTTCAGAAATCGCACCATCTTTCTACGGAGTAACATGATGCCGCAGCGCCGCTTTGGTCTTATCACCTTTGTTTCTTGCACTTTTCTCACTATTTCCACCGCAATCCGGGTGATGCTCTGCATGATGACTCCCAAGGGAGCAGGGCTCACCTTTTTCATGCTGCTGAAAGCTGCGGCCACGGGTATCGTTTTCGACCTCTCGACCCTGGCCTATGCCCTGCTGCCGCTCGCACTCTATCTGCTCCTGGTGCCGCGCCGCTTTGCCACCCACCGATGGCATGCCTGGCTGGTCCGGTTCTTCTTCACCCTGTATGTTGCGGCGCTTCTTTTTGACGGTTGCGCCGAGTATTTCTTCTTCGACGAATTCGGCACCCGCTTCAACTTCATCGCCGTCGACTATCTGGTCTATACCCATGAAGTGATCGGCAACATCCGCGAATCGTATCCCCTAGCCCCCATATTCACCGGTATCGCAGCTGCTGCCCTTGGTGCGGCCTGGCTGGTGCATGACCGGCTCGACAAGGCGGCAAGGATCACGTTTTCCGGCACCTACCGCCGCATCGGAGCCGTCTTGCTGCTCCCGGCGCTTTTCGCCCTTTCGTTCATCAACGTGTCACTTTCCGCCATATCATCCAATAACTTCGCCAATGAAGTCGCCGGCAACGGCATATACAACCTGGTGGCGGCCTTTGTCAACAACGAGCTCAGCTTCTCACAGTTCTATCGCACCGCACCAAACCAGCAGGTGATGGGACGGCTGAAGACCCTGGTTTCCGAAAGGAACAACAGTTTCGTCGCTCCGGAATCGCCCCGCCTTACCCGACACATACGAGGCGAGGGGCCGGAAAAACGGCTGAACCTGGTCGTGGTCGTAGAGGAAAGCCTGAGTGCTGAGTACCTGGGGAGCTTCGGCAACAAAGATAAAATCACCCCCAATCTGGATCGACTCGCCGGCCAGTCACTGCTCTTTACCAACCTCTATGCCACCGGTACCCGCACCATTCGCGGGCTGGAGGCCCTCACCCTCTCCCTCCCGCCGCTGCCGGGCACATCGATTGTAAAGCGGCCGCACAACGACGGGTTCCGCTCCTGGGGCGAAATCATGAACGCCAAGGGGTACGACTCCAAGTTCATCTATGCAGGACACGGCTACTTCGACAACATGAATGCGTTCTTTTCGGGGAACGGCTTCTCGGTGGTGGACCGCGCCGCCTTTGCCAAGGAAGAAATCACCTTTACCAACATCTGGGGGGTATGTGACGAGGATCTGTTCCGTCGCACGATCCGGGAGGGGAACCGCTCGCATGCTGCCGGCAAGCCGTTTTTCTCGATGGTCATGACCACTTCCAACCATCGCCCCTTCACCTATCCCGCAGGCAAGATCGACATCCCGTCTAAGAGTGGCCGCAACGGCGGTGTTAAATATGCGGACTACGCCATCGGCAAGTTCATTGCGGAAGCGAGCAGCCAGCCGTGGTTCAAAGACACTATCTTCGTCTTCGTGGCGGACCACTGCGCGAGCAGCGCCGGGAAACTGGATATTCCGGTGAAGAAGTATGAAATCCCGCTGCTGGTTTTTGCCCCGGCCCATGTCAAACCTGGCCGCATGAACGGCCTCACGAGCCAGATCGACGTGGCCCCGACCGTCCTCGGCATGATGAACATGAGCTACGACACCGATTTCCTGGGTCACGACGCACTGAAAGATTCCGGCAATCCGCCGCGTGCCTTCATCTCCACCTACCAGAAACTCGGCTACCTGACCAATGACCGGCTGCTGGTGCTTGGCCCGCGCAAGTACGCCGCCCAGTACCGGGTCAACCGCGCTTCGGGCGAACTCCGGCCATCGGCTCTGGACCAGCCGCTGCTTGGCGACATGCTCGCCTACTACCAGGGTGGCGACTACATCTACCAGCACCGGTTGAACCGGATACGCTGAGTAGGGAGAAACGGCATCTACCTGGTGGGGCAGCGCCGTTTCGGTTCTGATAGATAGTCGAGAAAACCATCATTCTGCATAAAAAGAGGGGCCTGAACGGATCGCAGTACGCGTCTGTTCAGGCCCTTTTCACCATCCCCGCCAACCTTCGTGGGGTCGAAGCTCCACACTGTTACAAAACATCCAGAAGGTCAAACCTCCACATTCCACTGTAATAACCTAGTTGCCACCGTCCCCCCATGGGGTCCACCCCTGAGAGTTCGTGCAGGAGACGAAGAAGGGCGCTTCCGCGGGGAAAGCGCCCTTTAGTTTAAGACCCATCCCTTGCGTCAAGGCAATCAGGGATTTTTGAGGAAAATTTCCCCAAGCGAAGTGTCGTTCTTTTCGGTTACCGTTTGCATCGGTGAGGAATAGGGGGCAAAGCCTTTAGCCTGCACATGTATCCGATAGTCGCCGCCGGGAACAAATGCGCTGAACTGTCCCTCCCAACGGCTGCTGGTGAAGTTGCTGAAGATGGTGCCGGCAGCTATCGGGTTTACTCCCGCCCGGGGGACCACCGTGACCGTCGCGCTGGACCAATCCTTGAATGTGGACACGATCGTGCCCGACAGGGAACCGAAGCTGGCGTTCAGGGGGCCGGCCGGCTGAATGATGCGGATACCCGTCGGCTTCAGGATGAAGTCGCCTTTGCCACGGTCCACGATGGCCGTGTTCGGGTCGAAGTCGAGGATGATGGCACTGAGGATCCCCGGCTTCACATCGAAATGCCCGAGCACCTTAAGCCCGGATTCCTTAGCACTGGGCGTCTTGAGGGGAATCTTCGTCTGCAGGTCAGACTTCAAGATGACGTAATTGGCCAGCGTACCCTGGCCCGTGGGGTTCGGCGCCAGGATAAGACGCACCTGGTTGTAAGTACCGGCGGCGAGTGGGATGGTGCCGAGGACCTCCTGCTGGAAACGCAGCGTGAGGATGTCGACGGTGTGCGGAGTGTTGTAGCTAACGATGACCGGCAGGCGAGAATCGTTGTCTGCTGCGTCCTCCAGTCCGGCCGGCACGACCCGCACTTCCTTGATGGTGATGAACACATTGGCAAACTCGTCACTTTGCTTGTCGGTCAGGCCGACCTGAAGCGCCGTGCCGCCACCGCCACCGCCGCCGCCTCCGCATCCCGGCAACTGGGCCGTCGCCAAGGCAGCCAATAAGCAGACCCCCACCAGACTGAAAACCTTGCACAATCTCCTGGACATAAACGATACCTCCTCTGCGAAATTCCCACTTCAGTCCGGGTTTCCTGTGACCAGACGCAAAAAAGCCGGGGCTGAATATCAATGATATTTCGGCAACCCGGCTGTCTCAAGGAGACCCTGTAGGCTTTCCGCCCCATCCTCGCGGATGGTTAAGTATTATCGTTTACCACCTTAGGGTAGTGATTTATTCGTGCATTATGCACAAGAATGGACAGATGTCAACCTCCTGTCGGCCAGAGCCCCTCCGGCCATGCGACAGGTCACAGTTGGCAACATCTTTCTGTCGCCAATCAACCTTTACTCCCGTATCGCGACCAGAAGCTGCTTTTTCTGCCGTGGTTGAGCTTGATCTCCTTCAGATAAGCATTGTGGGGTGCTACGTTACGCCAGTCGGCGACTGCAGGGGCGAGTCGATCCAGCTTACGGAGGTAGCGAACCCCGTGGGGGTAGCTTTTGGTCTGCGCCCGCCGCAGGATCGAGTCGAGCAGCGCCCGATAAACCACGGACGCACAGAGAGAGCGCCCGTCTTCCTCCATAGCTTCGGCCAGAGGGAGCAGTCCGCCGTAGAAATCACCATTGAGCTCGTCGATATGTTTAAGCACATACGTTTCGGCTGCATCCAACCTCTCAATTTCGACAAGAAAGCCGGCATCCACCGGAGAGAACATGGTCTCCTCAAGAATGGCCCCGATCTCTTCCGCGAGCACCTCGCCCCTTTTGTCTTGGCCGATTACATCCAGCAGTAGCACAAGGGTTGCTGCGCTCCGACTGCGACGGAATATGCGCCATGCGACCTCGTTCTTTTTGGTCAGGTTTCCTGTCCGGCCATAAATCTCAAGCAGCAGACCATCCCTCTCCGCAACCATGAAGGAATCTGCTGCCGGGATCTTTTCCAGCCAGGTTAACGCCGTCAGTTCGTGGCCGCACTCCAGATTAACCCGGGCAATGTCCACACAGGCTGCGGTTGAGAGATGCCCCCATGAAGCCAACCGTGCCGCCTCAAACAGGGAAGCATCCTTAAGCTGCCGGGCAAGGGATTCGACGTTATGGAGCCAGTGGCGCTTCCGGTACTCGTCGGACTCCGCAGCGGCCAGTTCCTGCAACCGCGCCACCATGACGCGCATAACCGGTTCGGTCAAATAATCCCGTGCGCAGTCTATCAGCACATCCCGAACGCCATAATCATCGCACTGAATCACCTTGATGACGAGATCTCCCAGCCATTCCTTCTCTGCACAGCGCGCTGCATAGGCGACGAAGAGTTCCCTGGCATCATATCGGAACAGATCCCCTACATGGCCGCTGGAATCATCACAGTTCGCCAATATGGCTGAATCAGCCTGATAAAAAGTTGCCACCAGTTCCGTTCCGGTCCGGGGGTCGGTCACACCGGCCCGCAGGTCCTCAAGCAGGTTTTCCAGTTCCCGGGCATATTCGGCGGACTGCCTCCAGTGGATAAAGGGTCGGCCCAGTTGCAAGGCGGACAGCTTGGCCCTGAAGCGGCCGATGTTATCCTGTGGCGTAGCGATCATCCGTTCTACCAGATCGTCTGCAAACTCATACCTACCTGCTAGCTCCAGCAGCGCATCGGCCAACCGGTCGGCACCAACTTCAAGCAGCTTTCCCTTTCGTTCCGTACTCACCAGGTGCACCTCCGGTACCTCATTCCAACATTTGCAAGACTCCCGCATCCCCGGAGAGTATCAATCTTTCGGGTCCCTTACCACAATTACGGGGCGTTTTTCCAGGTCGGTATCCGGGACAAAGACGACACGCATCCCCCACCCCGAAAAGGTGGTCAACATGGAGCCAAATTCTTCGAGAGTAAACTCCCTGTCGTCGATCTCAATGACCGGACGCCGCCCCGCTTCGTCATGGATCAAGCAGCGCAGCACATCCCCGCGCGGAACCCACTGGTCACACTTTTCAGAATAACGGACCTGGTCTTTTCCGGGCGGGACCTCTACCGCCCGGTGCCGGTACGAAGCAACGGACTGCTGCATGGCCAGGATTATCCCATTATGGCAGTCGAGGATTTCCTGGTCCGTCATTAGGGTCACTTCCGGTCCGATTTTCAAATTCACACCCCCCACGGCGGAATCACGATAGGCAATATCCGCATAGTCGCCATTTCGTGTAATGACGACTTCATCGAGGGTTGCGATGTGTGGTTTTTTCATGCGTGGCATGCTGTCACTCCTCCGGGACGCTATGATGTCATTTCAATGATCTTATAAGGTACCGTCGTCGGTCATGTCCTGTTATGGCCCGGCAAAAAGGAATCAGCCCACGTTGGTAAGCCCGCTCCTGAAGCTCCAGCGGCGCGGTGCGGATATCCATTGCTAAACCATTCACATTGAGCAAGCCCATCTTCTTTGCTGAAATTATTTCAATTTCCTCGCTTCCTGCCACGCGGCAAACTCCGACGGACGGAGGCGATAGCGGGCAATGATCCCCTGATGCAGGCGCTTGATCTCATCCTGGATCATTTCCACAAAAGCCGCCCGGTCGCCCCCGTTAATATTCTCCTCAGCGTACCGCTCCACGGTCAGAAGAAAATCTGGCTGCTTTTTGCGTACAATTTCCGCTACCAGCTCATGCAGTTGACGACGGTAGCGTAGCCGCAGCGGCTCGGGCTGCGCCAGACTCTTGCGAATGACGATATATTCCTTGGCCGAGCGCTCATAGGCCCAAACGAAGAGATCACGCAGCAGTTCCACCCGGTTAAGTTCATACACCCCGAGCATCGCATCGATGTAGGCCCGCTCCGGAACATCGATAAATGTCAGAGGGGATAGGTTTTGCTTGATCAACGGGATATTGGCACCAAGCCGGGAAACCCGTTTGTTCACGTCCTCGAAAGGCTGCAAATAGGGGATATGAACCATGATGAAAAATGCCTGTTCAAAAGGATCACGGATATCACCAGCCTTCTGAAGTATTTCGTAGAAGCATTCCTCAATGGTCTGAGGCACTGCAAGAGGCACGAATACGGTGCCTCCGATCTGAACAGGGTGGGAACGCAAGCGCCCGCTGGCGTCAGGGTCTGGCATCAGATTTTCAGACAGCAGACCGTGAAGGCTCAGGAATGTGTGCGCATCGAACCCGATGGTTGCGGCATCGTCCACCAGCAGTTCGATGGCCGCCTTGTGGTTGAGGACCATCTGGGCATCCTGCGCATCTTTCCCCTCCGGATAACGGCCAAATTCGATCAAATTCTGCGTGTCGAGGCGGGAGTAGGTGTTCCCTTCCAAGCGGCATGATGCCCAGGTGAGATCGATCAGCAGACGGTTGAGCATGGCTCGCCCATAGGTTCCGGCGGGTCTTTCGAGATCACCTGTATCACCAATGCTGTGCAGATGATTCCGGGTCATCTCGCCCAGATACCAGGTCTCGTTTGGTAGGTAGGAATCGAGAAACTCACGCTCGTACCCCACGGGGGTTCGTGCTCCCCGCGGTCGGCGAACATAGGAAAAGATCTCGCGCCCTTTTTCAGAAAGCGGAATGTATGATTCATAAACTTCTTCAGCTTCTGAGACCCCTGCCTTAAGCATTGCCGCACGAGTATCGATCGGCGCGGCCTGCCTATACACCGTGGCTTTCCCCTTGCCGACGGCAGTGACATGGCGATCGGCAGCGAGTTTTGCCAGCCAGCGCTGTACCGTTCGCAGGTGTGGAGGGTTTTTCAGGCCGTTGCGAATTCCTTCACTGTTGAGCCCATCCGTGTTGCGGGCCAGTAGAGCGAGGACTTCTTTCTGCTGGGATGTCAGCAACGTATCAGGCATCTTATTATCTCACGTGGGAGTGGTTTTCATGACGAATTACCGTAGGCATTCTGTCGCAAGCTGTCGCGAATTGCAAGCCGTTTTGTCGCGAACTGTCGTGATTGGTCGCGGCTAGTTTGGGGATTGCTGGAAATCAGATTGCCTTTCTGCCCTGACCAGATAGTTCCCGATGCCCTCACGCCAGAGTGACTACGTAGTCGCTCCCCTGCCCCCATTCAGCAGGCAAGGCTTGAAACTCAAGCCTCCATGCCAAAACTTACTTCAGCTTTCTCGCCTCCTGCCATGCCGCAAACGGACGGAGGCGATTGCGATAAGAGCAAAAGTGGACAGCTGTAGGCAGGAGGTACGGATCGTTCGCTGATAGATGGTTATCGCGAGCCAAAAGGTGCCTGTCCCTAAGCAAATGATGACCGTCATTTGTTGGTGGTGGAGACCATTTACTAATTGTTAAGCATGTCGGGGGAAGTGATGATCATCACTAAATTGGAGAAGGGCACTGTTCACTAATAGATGATGTTCACGAGTTAACTCGTACCTGTTCGTAACCAAATGACGACCACCATTTCATTCGAGGTGGGGACCATTTGTTAAATGATGAGCATCGTGAAGTGAAAGGTCCGGATGATTTAATAAATGGTGAGCATCAAATACCTGAGGAAGGGTGTCATCGTGATAAAGGTGGGTGTCGTGAACCTTAAGGAGCATTACTTGTTGCGAAAAGGTGACAGCTCTTGGCCTCAAGTCGAAGACAACCGATTGGTCAACACTCTGATTCCGGAATTGAGACCTTCCGTTGCGTGGTCCGGTGCGCCCGTAACGTCTTTTCGAAGATCCCCATGAACTCGCCCCACTCAAATGGTGGCCAGTTCATGGGGCATTCGAAAATGAGCAATGACCATTCTAAGCTGCTTTAGTTGACTGACGTTGGGGCAAGGACTTTGGGTGCCCTGAGAAGAACCCTGCAGCGGGATCTCTCATCGCACTGGTTGTCCTCGCCATCTTTCCATTAGCGAAGTGACGGGAAGGGCCTCAAGTCGCCGGTGCGACTGCCACTTTTTTCCGGCGTGCACGACTCACCACCTCGAATCCAGCCTGAAGCAGTGACTGTATGTCGTCCTCATCAGACACCGATTGGAGGAAGTGGACGATCTTCTCGAACATCTCGGTAAGAGCATTCCGCGCTTTCTTGCGCGTGGAGATCTGGACGCGGTCGCCGTTTACGGCGCCTTCGTAGGCCTGCTCGAAGCGATCGATACTTTCCTTCAACAGCACAAGGGACGGTACTTTGTCCGGAGGGTTCCGGTACAGATCCAGGGTCGCCAACCCGTTGTAGTAGCGATGGCTGTTGCTGAGAAACACTGAATCCTTGCCGGAAAGGTCGAGTTTTACGTTTGGCATCGGCACCTCCTTTCGTTTGATCATGCTTGGTCAACCGCGGCAGCTTGTACGAGCTTAACCCTTCTTTTCCAGAACACAACTACCTGACAAATTAGGACGTTAGCTCCAGCAACGGCAACAGCATTCATTAGTTGGGGTGCCCCAATAACAGTGCTCGGGAGTGGACTGAGGATAGGTTTTGCTTCTTGACCTATTGTGGCTTCATTGGTCGGAGCAGATCACATCTCCTCAGCAACATGTAAGATCAGGACTTGAAGATTTGAACTCGAGGGGGGAAGCGCGGGGATCAAGCTGGAGTTTCCGGACATTTGTGCCAAATTGGCGCTATGCCTCGCTTATGTGTGCCAGGGACGGACCGTGACACGGAGTAAACGGAAGCTGAGGGGAACCTTGCTGGAAAAGGAAAGGATCTGCATTTCCTGACAACGAATCAAGTCAAAGGCGTCCTTATATCATAAGGCTGAGAGCCCTGGCGCCTCCTTACCAGCTTGCACCGGCACAGTCCCCCCCCTGACGATCTCCTGACGAAAACTCTCCGGTATCCGCGCCCAGTCGAGAAGATCCACCAGAATAGGGAGGTTGCTCTCGGAAAGTGCTTCGCGCAGTTCGGAAAGATTAGTTTGGGGCTTGCTTGGGTCGCTTGGGTTGCGCACTACGAGATCGAGGTCGCTCCCCTCGTGGCACGTCCCCTGCACTCGGCTCCCATAAGCCAAAACCTCGGCATCGGGGATATGGGCGGCGATAAGGCGCCGCACGGTCTCCAGCCATTCCGGGCGCAGATCAAGCATCGGAGCGGCCCAGTTTCTCCCGTAGCACGGTTTCCAGGGCTCGGGCATCGACAATGAAACCGGGCAGCAGCTTGAGGGTATCCTCGGCAAACCCGAGGCCGTAATCGTGAGCGGTACTGTTGCGGTTGTCACGATAGACGAACCATCGCTCCACGGCTGCGGTGCTCATCAATCCGTGCTTGGTTGCGTGGCGCAGAAGATCCTTGTAGGTAAGGTTATCGACCTCGCGAGGGCTTCCGCTGTACGCCTTGAGTGCCTTACGCAAAAGCTTGCCGCCAGTCTCAAGGGTCAGCTCAAACCCCTTGACCACGGCGTTACGGAATATCTCATAATCGATGCTCTCCGGATCCGCACCGTTAAGAAGCGCGAGCGAAATCTCCAGCGTTTTGATGAAGCGCTCGAAATGATCAGTATTGAGATTCATCGACTCCTCCAGCTTGGGCTGACAGGATTTGCCACGTTAATAAGAGGTGAATTGCTGGGACTGGAACAAAGAGAACGTAGCATAGAATTAGCACGTGATAAAGAGAAAGGGGTTAGCTATTGCTAGCTGACCCCCTAATTCTTAATGGTGCCCAGAGACGGAATCGAACCGCCGACACGAGGATTTTCAATCCTCTGCTCTACCGACTGAGCTATCTGGGCAAGGAATCAACTTTATACTGCGATTAGCCTTTCATGTCAACCCTTTTTTGACCCCTAATCAATCTTCTTCATTTCTTTTATGGAAGCATCCCTCACCCTGTCCCTCTCCCGGAGGGCGAGGGGACTTTATTGGACCTGTCTCCCTATGAAGAAGAGATGTCTGAAGGGGTTCTCGTTGCTAAACCAGACAAAGGTTGCCTTATGCTCTATTCCAGACAGTTTTGCCGGCAACGTGATCTTTAGGCCCGGGAAATGAAACGGCCGTCGCGGGTATCCACCTTGATCTTCTCGCCTGACTCCAGATAGGGCGGCACCTGCAGCCTCAATCCGGTCTCCAGCAGCGCTTCTTTGGTCTGGGCGGTCGCGGTCGCGTTCTTCATGGCGGGCGCGGTCTCGGTGACGATCAGCTCCACGGTCATCGGCAGGTCGACGTTTACCATGCGCTCCTGGAAGATGCCGAGCTGCACCTCAGTGCCGTCCAGCAGGAACGGCGCGATGGAAGAGAAGTTGTCCTCCTCCATTTCGAACTGCTCGTAGGTTTCCAGGTCCATGAAGATGCCTCTGCCGCCGTCTGCGTAGAGGAACTGCCCCTTGTGGCGCTCGAAGTCGGCCTCGTCCACCTTGTCGCCGGAACGAAAGGTCTTCTCCAGCACCTGCGCGGTGATCAGGTTGCGGTATTTGGTCTTCACCATGGTGTTGGAACCCCTGGCGGTCGGGGACTGGAAGGTGACGTCCACCAGCAGGCAGGGGGCGCCGTCGATCTGGATGACGAGCCCCTTCTTGAAATCATTGGTTGTGTACATTGGTTGGGATCTCCTTTACGAAATGTCTCTTTTTACCAGAAAAATGTGATAAGTTCAACCGCCCTATGCGGGCAAGATTCGAAGTGCGGAGGAAGTGTGAAGATAGATACGGAGTTTATCAAGTTAGACAGCTTTTTGAAGGCGGTGGACGCGGTCTGCTCGGGTGGAGAGGCGAAGATCATCATTTCGGAGGGGATGGTGTTCGTCAACGGCGAGGTGGAGATGCGCCGCGGCAGGAAACTGCGCCCCGGCGACCGGGTGGAGCTGAGCGGAACGAGCTTCCTCGTGGAATAGTTGAGCCGTTGTCGGCCGACCTCAGCCGCCGGCGCGCTTCGCTTTGTAGCCGCGCTTGGCGAGCTCAGCCAATATCTGCTCGCCGTGATCACCCTGGATCTCGATGATTCCATCCTTCGCGGTGCCGCCGCAGCCGCAGCTGCGCTTCAATTCACCGGCCAGCGCAGTGAGTGCCGTGGCGTCGAGCGGAAGCCCGGTTACCACCATCACCGTCTTGCCGCCGCGCCCCTTGCTCTCGCGCCTGACGCGCACGACGCCGTCGCCGGCAGGCTGGGAGGAATTCTTCCGGCAGACGCAACTCTTCACGGGCTTGGCACAGCCGGGACAGATCCTGCCAAATTCGGAGGAGTACACAACGGGGGCATCGCTTGAGTTACTTTTTTTCATAGCATCTTTTTAGCAGAAAAGACGGTCTGTTTTCAAGACAAACCACACGCCATGGAAACGCGGAGGAGTCCAAGGCGAACAGCCGGATCAAAATCACGCACACGGATTTGACGGAGGGAGCCGGATAAAGTCAGATTCTTCCGGGGTAACTATTCAGCACCAGTCGGCCAATCACAAACAATCCAAAGCATAAAGCCTCACCACAGAGGTACACAGAGGTTCACAGAGGAAAATCAAAACCTAATTTATGTTTAAAACCAAAAAACTTTAGCCATTGTTTTAGGATTTCCTCTGTGTTCCTCTGTGCCCTCTGTGGTGAGGCTTTTGATTGTTTGTAATTGCCTTTTCCTTGAAGTTTGCTGAATAGTTACGATGCCGCCAGGGTTTGAAAAGACTGAGACGCATGCCATGCGTCTCTACCCGGTATGCAATGTGTCTGGCTAAAGGTAATTTCCGCGGTTTCGGTAGAAACGTATGGTCAGATTAAGCAAAGACGTCATGCAGGTAAAACCCAAGCCTTTGGGTTAATCTGCTTCTATCCGTTCAATCCGTATCATCCGTGTGCGAGGTTTTGACTTTGCTGTTATCAGCTCTCATATTCCAGCGGCTTAGGCACTTCGCTGGCCATGATCGGGCGAGGTGTGAGCCGGGCCGGTATCCTCAACACGGTCACCCCCGCTGGCGGCTCGATCTCCCGGTACAACAAATCGCTGCTCCCCCCCTGGTAACTCTTGGAAAAATGCATCGGCAACACGTAGCGCGGCCGCAACCGGTCCAGGATGACGTTCAAATCACTCGTGCACAGATGCCGAGAGCGCCTTGCCTTGGTCTCTTCTGCCGCCAGGAAGGCACACTCGCAGACCAGGAGCGTCACTCCGCTTAGCAGCCCCGTCAGCCGCTCCAGGTTCTCGGGGGTAAACCCGATGTCGGTTACGTAACCGATACTCCCGGGCGCCTCTCGCTTCATGATTTGCCGGTACAATACCCCCGCATCGGGTTCGCGCCGCTCCTTTATGTCGTCGCCCACCCGCCCGGGAAAGACTATCGGCGACCCGTCCAGGACACCGGTGTGGAACAGCTTCTCCAGAGCCTTGAGCCACTCGCCCTTCACTACCCCCGCCTGCGCCATGCGCTCCTCGTCCAGCACGAAGGCTTCCCCCTCGGTGACCCTGAAGGCGAGGACCGGTATCCCGTGCTCGCAAAGCGCGCCTTGCACCGCCAGATACCTGCTACTGTAGATATCCCCGCTACGCACGCCGTCAGGGCGTGGGGCGAACCCTTCCGGGCCGCGATAGAGCGTGCTTACGACCTGGCTGTCGCTCACTTCCCCCACCCGGAAATTACCCCAGAACTGCTCAGCCAGGTTCCAGTCGTAGCAGGCGAACTTGTGCGCCATCCTGCCGGATATGCCGGGGGGGCCGAAGATGTCGACGGTGCGCGGCGAGGCATGGCTGTGCCGAATGACGCTGTCCATCCCCATGAAGTGGTCCATGTGGGCGTGGCTTATGAATACCGCATCGATGGAGGTGTACACCCTTTTAGCGAGATGGTGCATCTTGCCGCAATCGAAGAGCAGGGCGCGACCCGACGGCCGGGCGCGAACCAGCAGCAGGGGGTCGTCGAAGAGCCCGGCGAAGAAGGTCGGCTCAAGATAGCGGAATGGTTTCGGCATGTGCTGATTTTACCATTTGATTGACTTGTATCAATTGCAACACTGTCTGGCAGGGGTAGAGTTGCTTTCAGAAAGAGCGATATCAGCATAAGGAGAAAAGATATGTCTGAGATAAAGAAGGGTGTGGCAACCGGCGAAAAGCTGAATCTGTCAAATCTGGCCGGCTATCAGGAAGGTGCGGTAGTGAGCAGGACTGTCGTGGACAAACCGGTCGGAACCATCACCGCATTTGCCTTTGACGCGGGCGAGGGGCTAAGCGAGCACACGGCGCCGTATGACGCCTTCGTACAGGTATTGGACGGCGAGGCTGAGGTCAACATAGAAGGGACGGTGCAGACGGTGAGCGCGGGAGAGATCGTCATCATGCCGGCCAACAGGCCGCATTCGCTGCGTGCCGTGAAACGCTTCAAGATGCTCCTGGTGATGATAAGGGCGTAAAGGCGTGAATGGTGAATGGTGAATGGTGAATGGTGAAGGTGAAGGTGAAGGTGAAAAAGGCCCGCTTTCGGCGGGCCTTTTCTGTATCTCTATCTCATCGCTATCATTGCTACCCTACCTGCAGCCGCAGCCGCAACGATCCTTGTTGGCCGCTTCGTATCCCTTCTTGAGCAGCTTCGCGACTTCCTTGGCGTGATAGGTGAGGATCAGGTCGGCACCCGCCCTCTTGAAGGAGAGCATGGTCTCCATGATGACGCGGTCCTCGTCGATCCACCCATTGCTGGCCGCGGCCTTCACCATGCTGTACTCGCCGGAGACGTTGTAGACCGCCAGGGGGAGATTGAACTCGTTTCTCACCTCGCGCACGATGTCGAGATAGGGAAGCCCAGGCTTCACCATCAGGATGTCGGCCCCCTCCTCCACGTCCATGCGCGCCTCGCGGATCGCCTCCAGCCTGTTGGCCGGATCCATCTGGTAGGATCTGCGGTCGCCGAACTGCGGCGTCGACTCGGCGGCCTCCCGGAACGGGCCGTAGTAGCCGGAGGCGTACTTGACCGCGTAGCTCATGACCGGGATCTCCTTGTAGCCGTTGTTGTCCAGCGACTCGCGGATCGCCGCGACCCGGCCGTCCATCATGTCGGACGGGGCAACCATGTCCGCACCCGCCCTGGCGTGGGAAAGCGCTTCCTTGGCCAGGAGCTCCAGGGTCTCGTCGTTATCGACGTCGCCGTTTTTGATGACGCCGCAGTGGCCGTGGTCCGTGTACTCGCACATGCAGACGTCGGTGATGACGGCGAGATTGGGAACGTTTTTCTTGAGCGCCCGGATGGTCTCCTGGATGATGCCGGTGTCGGAATAGGCATCGCTTCCCATGGCGTCCTTTTGCTCGGGTATGCCAAACAGGATGACCGCGGGAACGCCCAGTTCGTAGGCCTCCTGCGCCTCCTCGACGATGTTCTCGATGGATTGCTGGTAGATCCCGGGCATGGAGGAGATCTCCTTCTTGATCCCCGTGCCGAAGGCGGAAAACATCGGATATATCAGGTCATGCGCGGAGAGCGAGGTCTCCCTGACCATGTTTCTGAAGACCTCTTTGCCCCGGATCCGTCTCGCTCTGTAAATTGGGTAGAACATTGCTCTCTCCTTTCAATGGGTGATACGGTGATGAACCCTGCCTCGATAAAAATACGCAACATTTCCTGTTTCCCGGTTAGCGTCAATGTGCCAGCAGGATGCAACTCCCTCACCCTGTCCCTCTCCCGGAGGGCGAGGGGACGTGGCTGGACGCTCCTGCAAAGATTGCAACTTCCCCGCCCTAGCTCTCCTGCTAATCCTCCCCCTCTGCACCGGAAAAATGGCTGATCAACTCTCCGGCCAGGGCATCGAGCGTATACTCGACGGGCTCCATGTGTACCTCAAGCCCCAGTTCACGGCAGCTCTTCGAGGTTACCGGACCGATGGAGGCGATACGGACTCCCTCCATCAGGTGCAGGAAGCGGTTCTCGCCGAGGATCCGCGCCAGGTTCTGGACGGTGGAGGATGAGGTGAAGGTGACGCAGTCCACCCTCCCCTCTTCCAGCGCCAGGAGCGCCTGGTTCGGGATGCCGTCCGGCGTGTGGTTGGCATAGGCGACCGGGGCCATCACCTGCGCCCCCATCCGGGTAAGCTCGTCCGGGATCACCTCGCGCGCCCGGTCTCCCCGCGGGAAGAGGACCCATTTACCCGTCAGATCGAGGTTGGCAAATGCCGCCACCACCCCTTCCGCCTTGTAATCGGAAGGAATCAGGTCGGCCCGCACGCCAAAGGGCTCCAGCGCCGCCGCGGTCTTGGGACCGACGGCGCAGACCCGACAGCGCCCGAGCGCGCGGGTGTCGAGCCCGAGTGCGCCGAGCCTGCCGAAGAAGTACTTGACGGCGTTGTAGGAGGTGAAGACGATCCAGTGGAAGCTGTCCAGACCGCCAATCGCCTCGTCGAGGTCCGCGTAGCTTTCGGGCGCCTGAATCTCGATGGTCGGACAGCCGTAAACCCTGGCGCCCAGCCGCTCCAGCCTGGAGGTGAACTCGCCCGCCTGATCTGCGCCGCGGGTCACCAGGACGGACCGGCCGAAGAGCGGACGGTTGTCGAACCAGCGCAATTGCGCCCTCAGGTTCACCACCTCGCCGACGACGGTGATGGCCGGAGCCTTGAAATTGGCCTCGCGCGCCTTCTCGGCAATGTCGGCAAGCGTTCCGGTCAGAACCTCCTGCTCCGGCCTGGTCCCCCAGCGGATCAGAGCGACCGGCGTACCCGGAGCCCTGCCGTGGGCCACCAGGTTCTCCGTGATCTGCGGCAGGTTCCTGATCCCCATGTAGAAGACGACGGTGCCGCTTCCCAGCGAAAGCCCCTCCCAGTCGATCTCCGAACTGAGCTTGCCGGGGCTTTCGTGCCCCGTGACGAAGGCGACCGAGGTGGTCACGCCGCGGTGGGTGAGCGGAATACCCGCGTAGCTGGTGGCGCCGACGGCGGCGGTGATGCCCGGGACCACCTCGAAGGGGATGCCGGCCGCAACCAGGGCCTCGCACTCCTCTCCGCCCCGGCCGAAGATGAAGGAGTCGCCCCCCTTGAGCCTCGCCACGACCTTTCCTGACAGCGCCTTTTCGACCAGCAGATCGTTGATCTGGCTCTGCGCCCGGTTGTGCTCACCGCCCACCTTACCCGCGTAGATCAGCTCCGCGCCTTTGGGGGCGAGCCGGAGCAGCTCGTCGTTGGCGAGGTAGTCGTACAGCACCACCTGCGCCTTGGTGAGGCAGTCGCGCCCCTTCACCGTGATGAGGCCCGGGTCGCCGGGTCCCGCGCCGATCAGATAGACAAAACCGCGTGTTAAGGGTTTAACTGGCATCAGATTCCTATCTGTCACGTGCTGAGGTTGAAACGGCGAAAAGGCTAAAGGGGAAACCGTTAGCCTTTTGCAGGATCAACTTAGAGAGTCAAAGGATTAAACACAAATCAAACGCCCCACCACAGAGGACACAGAGGAAAAGGAAAGGATCACAGAGGAAAGTCTGGACAAAATGCCTGAGACTTTTGGTTTTAAACCAATCCTCGTTTTGCCTTTCCTCTGTGTACCTCGTGGCACCCTCTGCGTACCTCTGTGGTTAGGCTGCTTGTCTTGACTTATACCGGGATTTCCTTCTCCCGGGAGACCTCGCGCTGATAAACCTCGGCGAGGATGGCGTGACCACCTTCGGAGAGGAGCTTCTCAGCGAGCGAAACACCGAGCTTTTCGCAGGTGTCGGCGGGGCCGGTTACCGTCCCCTTGACGGAAACCTTGCCGTCCACCGAGGCGATGAAGCCGGTCAGCTTCAACTGGTCCCCGGTCACTTCGCCGAAGGCCGCGATGGGAACCTGGCAACCGCCCTCGCAGCGCCAGAGCAGCGCCCGCTCGGCCCGCACGGCGTGGGCCGTGTCGGCATGGTTGAAAAAGGCAATCGCCTCCTTCACCTTCTCGTCAGCGAGGTTGCACTCGATGCCGAGGGCGCCCTGGCCGATCGCCGGCAGCGAGAGGTTGGTATCGAGATATTCGGTGATGCGGTCCGCAAAGCCGAGGCGGTTCAATCCGGCGGCGGCAAGGATAACGCCGTCCAGCCCTTCGGTTTCCAGCTTGTTCATCCTGGTCTCCACGTTGCCGCGGATGATCACCATCTCCAGGTCGGGACGCACCTTGAGGAGCTGGGCCTGGCGCCTGAGGGCCGAAGTCCCGATGCGCGCGCCCTGCGGCAGGTCGGCGAACTTGACGCCGTTCGAGATCAGCGCGTCGCGCGGGTCTTCGCGCTTGGTGATGCAGTGAAGCCCGAGCCCCTCGGGAAACTCAGTCGGCACGTCCTTCATGCTGTGCACCGCGATGTCGATCTCGCCGCGCAGCATCGCCTCCTCGATCTCCTTCACGAAGAGCCCCTTGCCGCCGACCTGTGCGAGCGGCACGTCGAGGATCTTGTCGCCGATGGTCTTGATCTTGGTGAGGGTGACCACGATACCCGGGTAGCGCTTCTCAAGCTCCGACTTCACCCAGTTTGCCTGCCAGAGCGCGAGCTGGCTCGCGCGGGTCCCTATTCTCAGCTCTTTCAGCGACATATGGTTGTATCTCCTTTATATTGATAAATCTATAAGTCAGGGGCTAGGGGCTGGCGGCTAGGGGCTATAGCATCAACCCCTCGTCCACAGTCCCGAGTCCTTTCTCCCAAATTACAAGTCCCTGCCATTATTAAGCAGTTCCCTAGTCCCTAGCCCCTAGCCCCTAGCCCCTAGCCCCTAGCCCCTAGCCCCTTTCTACTCTTCCAGCTCCACCATGCTCTCCTGCGGGGCTCCCGCCTCGAGATCGAAGAGGTTGCGCAGGGCGTCCACGTAGAGGTCGTTGCGGTTTCCCTGCTCGGTTTTCTTCAGCACGCTGGTCGGCTGGTGCAAAAGCTTGTTCATATAGGCATTGGTCAGCGCTTCGAGCTTCTTCTCGGCACCCGGCGGCAGGTCCTTCCAGCCTGACAGGGTCTTCGCGAGCTCTGCCCTGCGGATCTCGTCGAAACGGGTCCTCAGTGCCACGATGGTCGGGGTCACCTCGAGGGAGGAGAGCCATTTGAAGAACTGGCCGATCTCCTGCTCCACGATCGCCTCGGCCTTGGCCGCCTCGATCTTGCGCTGTTGCAGGTTGGTCGCCACCACCCCGTTCAGGTCGTCGACCGTGTAGAGGTAGACGTTCTCCACGTTGTTCACCTTCGGGTCGATGTCCCGGGGGACCGCGATGTCGATGAAGAACATCGGCTTCATCTTGCGGCGGCGGATTACCTCCTCCACCTCCTTCTCCCGGATGATGAAGTGCGGTGCACCGGTCGAGGAGAGGATGATGTCCGCCTTGGGCAACTGGTCGAGGAGGTCCTCAAACTTGATCGCCTTGGCATCGAACTCCTCGGCAAGCTTCTCGGCCCGCTCATAGGTCCGGTTGGTGACCATCACGCCGCGCACGCCGGTGTTGATGAAGTGCTTGGCTGCAAGCTCGCACATCTCGCCCGCCCCGATCAGGAGCACCGTCTTGTCGGAGAGATCGCCGAAGATCTTCTTGGCGAGTTCCACCGCGGCGAAGGCGACCGAGACGGCCGAGGAGGCGATCTTGGTTTCGGTACGGACTCTCTTGGCGACCGAGAACGCCTTGTGCAGAAACCGGTTCAGTATGATCCCTGAACTCTTGTACTCCGCAGCGTAACCGTAGGAGGTCTTGATCTGGCCCAGGATCTGGGGCTCGCCCACCACCATGGAATCAAGGCTCGAGGCGACCCGGAACACGTGGCGCGTCGCGTCCTCCCCGTGATAGCAGTAGAGGTGGCTCTCCAGCTTCTCCAGAGGGACATTGTGGTAGTCGGAGAGAAAACGCTTGAGCCTGGCCATGCCGCCCGCCACGTCCCGGGTCGTAGCGTAGATCTCCACCCTGTTGCAGGTGGAAACGATCACCGCCTCGGTGATGTCGGGCAGCGCCACCACGGCGTTGAGCGGCTTCTCCATCTGGGTGGGAGCAAAGGCGACCTTTTCCCGGACTTCGACTCCGGCAGTTTTGTGAGAGAGCCCAACAACGATAATATTCATATACGTCCTGCCCCTTCCTCAGAATTGCAACCGAGCGCGGCTGCCGCATCGATGCGCCTCATTTGTAGCTGTGCAGCCCCCCCAGCAGAAGATTCACGCCGAGGAAGGTAAAGATCACGATGAAAAAACCGAATATGGAGAGCATGGCGGCCTTCCTGCCGCGCCAGCCGGTGGTGAGCCTGCCGTGCAGCAGCGCCGCGTAGATGAACCAGGTGATGAGGGACCAGGTTTCTTTCGGATCCCAGCTCCAGTAGGTGCCCCAGGCGGTCTCGGCCCAGATCGCACCGGAGATGATGGCGAAGGTGAGCAGGGGAAAGCCGAAGGTAAGGCAGCGGTAGCTGAGCTCGTCCAGCATGTCGAGCGGCGGCAGCTTCTGAAACAGGGTGCCTAACCGGCGCTTCTTCAGGAAGTGGGACTGGATCAGGTACATGATGCTGACGCAGAAAGAGATGGCGAACGCGGCGTACCCCAGAAAGGCCATTCCCGTGTGGACCAGGAGCCACTTGCTCTTGAGGGCCGGGTTCAGCGGGAGGATCACCGAGGAGAAGGACGCCGAGAGCGCGAGGATCAGCAGCGCCAGCGGCGTGATGAACGAGCCTAGGATGAAGACCCGGTACCGGTTCTCGCACAGAAGGTAGATGCCGACCACCGCCAGGCTTAAGAAGGAGAGCGATTCGTGCAGGTTGGTGATCGGGGTGTGACCGGCCTCCAGGTAGCGGCTCAGCGTGAAGCCGCAGTGCACCAGGAACCCGATGGCGAGGACCACCTGACCGGCGCGCCCGAGTATCTGCTTGGGCTTTACCAGGAAGCTCAGGTAGAGGACGGTGGCGACAGCGTAGATGACCAGTGTGCTGTTGAAGAGCAAGGCATTCATGAAGGATCCTTTTTTTCAGCTCCATCCGGGACCGCTTGGGGCCCGGAAGCGGAGAGCTTCAGGAGTATCTGGTCCAGTACATCGCTTCGGCCGTTTTTGATCAGCGCGGGGAGGTCCAGCGCTGCCAGCTCGGCAAAAACCCGGTCATTGTATGCGCTCCCCCCCTTTTGAGTCAATATCTTTTCACGAATCGCAGCTAAAAGAGTGACCGACTCGGCGTATTCCTCACCAAAGAGCGGCTCCAGCTCCCCGATGATGCGCCGAGCCAGACCGGGGCTCGCCCCGGCGGTCGAGACGGTGATCAGCAGATCTCCCCTGGAAAGCACGGCAGGCGTGGTGAAGTCACCCTCCCGGGGAGCGTCGACCACGTCGATCAGGATGCCGCGTTCCTTCGCCTCGGCGGCGACGGCAAGGTTCACCGTGGCGTCGTCCGTGGCGGCAAAGGCGAGCAGCGCCCCCTCCAGGTCACCGGGGAGATAGCATCTCTTCAGATGGACGAGGCTTCCCGCCGCCGCGAGTGCCGCGATCCGGTCCTCGGCAAGCGGAGCGACCACGGTGAGCCGCGCGCCCGCCTCCACCAGCCGCAGGGCCTTGCGGGCCGCAACCGCTCCCCCGCCGACCAGCACCACGCACCTGCCGTTAAGGTCCAGATTTACCGGGTAGTAACGCAGATACCCCTCCGTCTCAAACTTTTGCCCACTATCGCCCAGAGCCAAGCCCGTGTCAATAGAATCAGGGGCTGAGAATCAGGGGCTAGGGGCTAGGGGCTAGTAGAAGCAAAAGATCCCCAGCCCCTAGCCCCCAGTCCCCAATTACTCCTTGCTTTTTTCATCCGCTCATTTATAGTTGAAGTCACTTTTTTTATTAAAGGAGAAGGTTTCTATGGCCAGCGAAAACGTATGCACATTCACCGACGATAACTTTGAAAAGGAAGTGCTCCAGTCTGACATCCCGGTGCTTGTCGATTTCTGGGCCACCTGGTGCGCACCCTGCAAAGCCATCGCCCCGCTCATCGACAGCATCGCCACCGAGTACGAAGGACGCGTCAAGGTCGGCAAAGTCAATGTTGACGATAACCCTGCAACTCCCGGCAAATATGGCGTGCGTGGCATACCGACTGTGATCCTTCTGAAGGACGGCAAGGTGCTGGACCAAGTGGTCGGTGCCATCCCGAAATCTCAGCTGGAGGCTCTGATCAAGAAGGCGCTCTAACACATGAAGACGCGGATTCCGTTTAAAAGGTTCGTTCTGAGGACTCTTCCGCTCGCGGTTGCCGGCCTGCTGCTCTTCACGCAGCCGGCAGCCGCCATTCTGCAGAAGGGCGATAAGGCCCCAGCCATCAAACTTGTCACCACCTCAGGGCAGCCGGTGACGCTCGCCAACTACAAAGGGTACGTCCTCGTCATGGACTTCTTCGCCACCTGGTGCATTCCCTGCAAGGAGTCGATCCCGCATATGAACTCCCTGAACCGGAAGTACAGCAAGCAGGGGCTGCAGATTCTTGGCGTCAGCGTGGATGAGGGAGGCGTTCGGGAGGTGAAGAATTTCATCGCCGACCGCAAGATCGCCTATCCGGTTGCGATAGCGGGGGAGGATCTGCAGACCGAATACGGGCTGCGCTCCATTCCGACCATCTACGTGATCAACAAGAAGGGGATCGTCGCCGAAAAGTTCCAGGGATACTCGGACCAGACCGGCAGGGCGATGGAAGACGCGATCAAAAGGTTGCTGGCGGAATAAAGGCGAGGAACGTAGAGACGCATGCAATGCGTCTCTACCTTGCTAAGACCGCTGTGGCGGGAATTGGATTTTTACAGGTCAGTAAGTCTTATCCCCTCCGAGGCAAAAAACCCGCATAATGCTTCCTGAAGAGCCCCCAGTCCCCAGTCCCCAGCCCCCAGTCCCTGTTTTTAATCCCCTGCTTCCGGCGGAAAATACTGCTCGCTGCTGCCGCCCTGTCCCTGCAGTTCCTTCTCGATCAGACCCTCAACTGTTTCCCTCACCGCCTTCTGCAGATCAGCCTGCATCGCGGCACGACGCTCCTTTTGATGACCCGGTGTCTGCCTCATCTCGTAATGCACGTGCGGCCCTGTGGACCTCCCGGTGCTTCCGGAGAGGGCAAGCACGGTCGTCGTCTTCACCCGGTCGCCGGGCTTGACCAGCACCTGCGAATTGTGCCCGTAAATGGTCACGTAGCCGTTTCCGTGATCAACGGCGACCATTTCCCCATACCCCTTGTAGGTTCCGGCGAAGTACACCGTTCCCGATTCCACCGGGTAGACCCGGGTCCCCATCGGAACGGCGATGTCGTAACCGTTGTGATAGGTCATCCTCCCGCTGCCGAACGGGTCAAGCCGCCAGCCGACTCCCGAGGTAACCACACCACCATCGACAGGTGACTGCCGCCCCGCCAGGGCCGCCGCCGGTAAGAGCAGCAATGCCAGGACCAGAAGGAAGCCGCCCCGGCCTCCCCTTCGGGGCTTGAGCCCACTCATGATTTCCGGTCCAGGCAGCCGACCTGCTGCGACAGCGGTGCTGAGGGCGAGGACGGCGGCGGTTGTTGTTCAGCAGCAGTTGCAGCGCCGTAGAGCTCAGCGTGGTAAGAACTGCGCACATAAGGGCCGCTCTCCACATGCAGAAAGCCGAGGGCGAGGGCTTCAGCCCGGTAACGTTCGAAGAGCGCCGGCTCCACGAAGCGCTCCACCTGGTGATGCAGCCGGCTGGGTGCCAGGTATTGGCCGAGACTCAGGTAGGAGCAACCGGTCTTGAGCAGATCCTCGAGCACGGCAAACAGCTCCCCTTCCTCCTCGCCGAGACCGAGCATGAGCCCCGACTTGGTCTTCAGCTCAGGGTCGAGCCGGTGGGCCTGCGCGAGAAGATCGAGCGACCTGCGGTAATCGGCTCCGGATCTGATCGCGTACAGCCTCGGCACGGTCTCCAGGTTGTGCCCCAGGATATCGGGGGCGCCCGCCACCACGGCCGCAAGCGCCGCTGCGTTCCCCATGAAATCGGGAACCAGGAGTTCCACCTTGGTCTGCGGCGACGAGACTCTGATGCGCGCCACCGTCTCCGCATACGCGGCCGCACCGCCGTCGGGGAGGTCGTCGCGGGTTGGGCTGGTCACCACCACGTGGGAGAGCCCGAGACGGCGCACCGCCTCCGCAACGCTGGCCGGCTCCCCCGGATCGGGCGGGAGCGGAGTTTCCTTGGAGACGCTGCAAAACGAGCAGAGCCGGGTACAGATACGCCCGAGGATCAGAAAGGTCGCCTGGCGCTTGCTGAAGCATTCCGTGATGTTCGGGCAGCGTGCCTGCTGGCAGACAGTGTTCAGGCTCAATTCCTTCAGGAGCCCCTCCATTTCGCCGTGCGCGGAGGGGACGATCTTCTTCTGCAGCCAGGCGGGTTTTCGGGTCAGGTTCATGGTAGTGCCATCCGTGAAATGTGAATAACTGTTGTTAAAAAGTGCTCTTTCATTTTAACCATCTGGCGTCCAGCTTGGGCGCGCAATCGCCTGTCAATTCCAGCGTTGCGGTTGGTAATGGCAGGGGACCCGGTGGGGCGACCAGCGGCTAAACCGCCCAGGGACCTTGCACCGACACCCAGGAATCAAAGGCGGGCGACCCAGCGGGTCGCCCCTACGGGTCACGGGGGCGGTGGTCTGTCCGAGGTTAGAAAACAGGTGCCTTCCCCTACGGCAGGGCAGCCGCAAGGAGTGCCCCCACAGGAGCCGCGGATAACGTACCTGCCAGATTCCATTCGTCGCTGCGATACTTCGTTTTCTCAAGCCGCGCAGCGCTGGCCAACTCGTCGGCAGTCAAGGCGGCAGCATGAAGCCGCACGCCGAGCCGCTCCTGGAAGGAATCGACCAGCATCCCCTTGAGTGCCGCGAGTTCCGGACGCAGGCCGAGCTCGGCCAGGCTCACCGCCCCTGCGGCACCGGGTGCCGGATCCCTGAGGTAACGGAGCGCGTCCTGCACCCGGCTTTCCAGCGGGATGGAGCCGTGCTGCAGGATGGCTCCCCGCAGCCGGCGCTGGGCGTTACCGCCGATCTTCAGTCCGTTAACCAGGACGTCGAACTCTTCCTTCCCCGCAAAGCAGAAGGCGGTGCGCTCGCCCAGTCGCTCCCCGGCATGGTTCAGGTCGCCTGCAAAGGCCGCCTCCAGCCCGAGCCGCTGATAGGTCCCGAGCAGGAAGCCGCACAGCTTGCGGAAACCGTCCTTCACCCCCACCACCTCTCCGATATGCTCCGGCGCGCAGACCATGCTGTAGGTGAGCTCCTGGGCGTGAAAGATGATCCCGCCGCCGGTCATGCGGCGCACCACCGGGACCCCGTCAGCCGCGCAGAGCTCAAGATCCAGCGCCGCGGCAGCGTCCTGGTAGCGGCCGACGGAGAGCGCCGGCGGATTCCAGCCGTACAGCCTCAGCACCGGTAGGGAGCGCCCCGCGTCGAAACAGCAAAGCAGGGCCTCGTCCAGCGCCATGTTCGCGGGACCGTCCAGCGGTCCGGCGTCTATCAGGCGCCACACCGGCGCATTATCCGTCATGCGAGAACTGTCCTCCCGTTGAGGTGTAGAGACGCATTGCATGCGTCTCGGGATGTATTGATGCCGCCAGTGTTTGAAAAGACTGAGACGCATGCAATGCGTCTCTACCCGGTATGCAATGTGTCTGGCGAAAGGTTATTTCCGCGAAAGATCAGACATCGAACAAAACATCTTAGCCACGAATGGCACGAATTATTACGAATGCTATATCCTTGCATAAATCCTGTAGAGACGCATTGCATGCGTCTCAGCACTGTAGCAATCGCCAAGACTAATGTCCCCTCAACTTGATTAAGGAGACGCATGCAATGCGTCTCTACGCACGGAAGGAACGTCCGCATGCTTATTTATTTTTTTCGTAAACTATTCAGCATACGCAAAACCTTTCCATTTAACAGGTTTCGTAACGTAGGGGCAACTGGAGTTATGGACTTAGTCATACTGAATAATTACGTGCTTTTTTCAGCATCTCGCACTCCAGCGTTAACCGCTCAGTCTCACGCCGGAGCTGACGGATCGTCTCGGCATCAGAAGTCAAATTCCCTTTGCCGGGGAACGCTTTTTCCGGCTTTACTGAGAACTCTTGAATCCATTGGTAGAGCGTATCCATCGGGATATCCATATCTTTTGCGACTTGGGCCGCGGTGGCGCCGCCACTGGTGATCAGCTCAACCGCTCCAATCATAAACTCACGGGTGTGTGACTTCTTGTTCGATTCCATGGCTGTCCTCCAGCAACCGTTGTAGCAGTTTTTCGCTTTCTCCACAATACCGGGTGACCGCGGTTCCCTGCGGCAAGGTTCCAGGGGGGCGGCCGTAAGCTGGCAAAGGGCCTGACCGCCGGCAAAAAAAACTCCGGGAGTTTCCCCCCGGAGCTCTCCTACCTGTACGTCATTTCCACGGCATCTTTTCTTTGCCCAACGCGCTACTCGCAGCAGACCTGCTGCGCCCTGGCGGCCCTGGTCTCGTCCAGACGGCCGACGGGGGTGGTGACCGGCGCCTCGTGCAGCGCGGCGGGATTGCTCCGCGCCACCCTGGCAGCCTCCAGCATCACCTCGATGAAAGCGTCCATGGTCTGCTTGCTCTCGGTCTCGGTCGGCTCGATCATGATCGCCTCCTTCACGTTCAACGGGAAGTAGACGGTCGGCGGGTGAAAGCCACGGTCGATCAGATACTTGGCGATGTCGATGGCGTGCACCCCGTCCTTTAACTGGCGGCTCGCCGAGAATACGCACTCGTGCATGCAGGTGACGTCGAAGGGAAGCTCGTACTCTCCTTTGAGCCGCGCCATCATGTAGTTGGCGTTCAGGACCGCCTGCTCGCTCACCTCGATGAGCCCCTCGCCCCCCAGAAGGGTGATGTAGGCAAAGGCGCGCGCCATGATGCCGAAATTGCCGAAGGAGTCGGAGACCCTGCCGATCCCTCCGGTCTGCGCCACGACGCTGAAGCTGCCGTCGGCGGTCTTGACGACCCTTGGGGTCGGCAGAAACGGGATCAGCCCCTTTTTCACGCCGACCGGGCCGCTCCCCGGACCGCCGCCACCGTGCGGGGTGCCGAAGGTCTTGTGCAGGTTGACGTGGACCACGTCGAAGCCGACGTCTCCCGGCCGCACCTTCCCCATGATGGCGTTCAGGTTGGCGCCGTCGTAGTAGGTGAGCGCGCCCGCCTGGTGGGCGATCTCGCAGATCTCGCCGATGTGCGGGTTGAAGATGCCGAGCGTGTTCGGGCAGGTCATCATGACCGCCGCCACCTCGCCGTTCATGGCGGCGCGGTAGGCGTCCAGGTCCATGTCGCCGTAGGGGGCGGTCGGGATGGTGATGATCTCGTACCCCGCCATGGCGGCACTTGCCGGGTTGGTGCCGTGCGAGGAGTCGGGGACGATGACGTATTTGCGAGCTTCGCCGCGCGCCTTGTGGTAGGCGGCGATGGTCATGATCCCGGTCATCTCGCCGTGCGCTCCGGCCAGCGGCTGGGTGGTCACCTCGTCCATGCCGGTGATCTCGGCCAGCTGCTGCTCCAGGCCGTGGATCAGCGAAAGAGGTCCCTGCACCAGCTTCTCGCCGCCGGGAAGCAACGCCAGCACCGGGTGGCAGTCCGCAAAGAGCGCGCCCGCGTTCTCCATCACCTTGGCGTTGTACTTCATGGTGCAGGAGCCCAAGGGGTAGAAGTTCGTGTCGACGGAGAAGTTCCTGCGGGAGAGGTTGGTGTAGTGGCGCACCAGGTCGAGCTCGCTCACCTCGGGGAAGGCGGGGGCGGCGCCCCTGCACAACGCTTCGGGAAGCGGGGCGGCCTTGGGCACGTCCGAGATCGGGATCCTGACGCCGGTGCGGCCGGCGACGGACTTTTCGTATATCAGTTCCATAGGGCTTCCTCCAGCAGGCTGGCAAAGGCGTCGATCTCGGCCCTGGTCCTTTTCTCCGTCACCGTCACGACGATCGCCGCGTCCATTCCGGGGTAGTAGGCCCCCAGCGGCACACCGGCCGCGACCCCCGCCCCAAGCAGCCGCTCCACCACCTCCGCCCCGGCCTTCGGGAGCGCCAGGGTGAACTCGTTGAAGGTCGGCCCGGCGTTCAGGACGCGCACCCCCTTGATGGCCGAGAGAAGCTCTTTCGCGTACTGCGCCTTGTCGAAGTTGAGGGAGGCCAGATCCTCGAACCCCTGCTTTCCCAGGGCCGCGGCGAAGATCAGTCCGCGCAGCGCGCAGAGGCTCTGGTTGGAGCAGATGTTGGAGGTCGCCTTGTGCCGTTTTATGTGCTGCTCACGCGCCTGCAGCGTCAGGACGTAGCCGCGCCGCCCCTCCTGGTCCACGGTTTCGCCGACGATCCGACCCGGCAGGTTCCTGATGAAGCGCTTTCTCGTGGCGATGAAACCGAAGTAGGGCCCGCCGAAGGAAAGGGTGTTGCCCAGGCTCTGGCCGTCGCCGACCGCGATGTCCGCTCCCATCTCGCCCGGGCTCTTCAGCATGCCGAGGGCGATCGGGTAGCACGATACGATCAGCAGCGCCCCCTGCTCGTGGGCTCTGGCTGCGAGTGCCGAGAAATCGGCGACGCTGCCGAAGAAATTCGGGTTCTGCACGACCACGGCCGCGGTCTCCTGGGTGATGGAGCCGATCAGGCGATCCAGGTCCGAATCACAACCCTCGGGCGCCACCTCGGCCACCTGCGCCGACAGGTTCGCCAGGTAACCGCAGACGATCTCCCGGTGCAGCGGGTTCACAGAGGCGTCCAGCACCACCGCTTTTCGCCCGGTGATGCGCAGGGCCATCAGCGCCGCTTCCGCCACCGCCGTGCCGCCGTCGTACAGGGAGGCGTTGGAGGCTTCCATCCCGGTCAGCCTGCAGATGGCGGTCTGGTACTCGTAGAGCGCCTGCAGGGTACCCTGGGAGCACTCCGGCTGGTAGGGGGTGTAGGCCGTGTAGAACTCGGCGCGGCCGGTCAGATGGTCGACCGCAGCCGGAATGATGTGGTCGTAGATGCCGCCGCCGATGAAGGGGACGACCTCCGTGCCGCCGGCCGCAGCCTTCTGCCGCATGAGCCCCATCAGTTCGAACTCCGATACCCCGGCGGGGAGTTCGAAGGACTGGGCCCTGAGCTCCGCGGGGATCTGGGCGAACAGCTCCTCCACGCTCCCGGCGCCGATGACGGCGAGCATCTCCCGGATATCCTCCGGAGTATTCGGACAGTATCCCATTATTCCAGTCCCTTCAGGAATTCGGCGTAGGCGGCAACATCCATCAGGGCGCCCAGCTCGGCAAGATCGGAGGCTTCCAGCTTGCAGATCCAGCCGGCGTCCTCGGCGCTCTCGTTCACCAGTTCGGGGGCGTCTTCCAGCTTGTCGTTTACCTGGAACACCCTGCCGGAGACCGGTGCGTAGATGTCGCTTGCCGCCTTCACCGACTCGATCCCCGCCAGGGTATCGAACTGCTTGACGATCTTCCCCATCTGCGGCAGTTCGACGAAGGTGATGTCGCCCAGTTCGTGGGCCGCGTGCTCGCTGATCCCGACGGTAGCCTGCGTGCCGTCAACCTTTACCCACTCGTGCTCCTTGGTGAAATGCATGGACATGTTTTTAAAACCTCCTGGTTTTTTATAGTAAAGTATCTGTCGTGAATTATGTCGTGATCGAACCGAATAGTGCTGATCCTCAACGAACAGCCCTCACACCGACCCGTGATACATTGCTGCAGAGACGCATTGCATGCGTCTCTGCACTGTTGCAAGTCGGCTAAGTCATGCCTAGTGTGCCACAGAGACGCATGCAATGCGGAAAAATCTTTACAGCCTAACGGTCCACGCTACTGCTAATTTCGAGACGCATGCCATGCGTCTCTACCAAAGCGGAAACACGAAAGAAACGCATGGTGCCCCGCCGATGACATCTTTAAGCTGCCGCGCTAGGCGCGCAGGGAGCCTCCGGCGTAGAAGGGAAGCTCCACTACGACCGCCTCCATCTCGACCCTTTCGTGCCTGATGACGAGCGGCGTGCCAAGCGCTGCCGCCTCCGGCTTCAGGAAGCCAAGGCCGATGCCGCAGCCGAGCATCGGCGAGAAGGCGCCGCTCGTGACCGAACCGACCTGAACCCCGTCGTGGAAGATCTCGTAATGGTGGCGCGGCGCGCGGCGGGAACTGACCCGGAAGGCGACCTTCACCCTCGCCGCCCCTGCCTGCTGCTCCTTTAGGAGCGCCTCCTTGCCGACGAACTCCTTGCCGAGGTTCACGAAGGAGGAGAGCCCGGCGGAAAGAGGGGTGGTATTCTCGTCGAGGTCGCTGCCGTACAGGGAATATCCCACCTCCAGCCGGAGCAGGTCGCGGCTGCCAAGCCCTGCCGGGGCCACCCGCGGGTCCTTCAAGAGCAGCTCCCAGAGCTCGCAGACCTTTTGCGCCGGGATGAAGATCTCGTAGCCGAGCTCGCCGGTGTAGCCGGTCCGGCTGACGATCGCCTCGACTCCCAGGATGCGGGTCTTGATGAACTTGAAAAAGGGGATCCCGCCGATCTCGGAGCCGAACAGCTGCACCAGCACCTCCCGTGAGAGCGGCCCCTGGAGGTCGACCTTGCCGGTGTCCGCCGAGATGTCGGTGAGCTTCGCGCCGTCCTTCAGACGCGAGCGGATCACCGCGAAGTCGTGGTCGATGGTCGCCGCGTTCACCACGATCATCACCTGGTCCTCGGCCAGCCGGAATACGATCAGGTCGTCGATCACCCCGCCCCTGTCGTTCAAAAGGAAGCCGTAGCGGGAGCGCCCGACCGGGATACCCGCAACGGAAAAGGTGAAGACGTCCTCGAGCCCTTGCGCCACGATGTCGCCCTGGAAGAGGAACTCCCCCATGTGGCAGATGTCGAAAAGTGCCGCCTTCTCCCGGCACCACTTGTGCTCCGCGATGATCCCCGCATACTGGATCGGCATGAGCCAGCCGCCAAACGGCGCCATCAGCGCCTTCAGCCCCTCGTGATGCGCACGCAGCGGGGTAGCCTTCATCTCTTCCATGAGTGGTCTCTCCTTTGCCGGCAGGCCGTTAAATCTAAGAAAATTCTTCCCTTTTGTAAACAACATTCTCGCCCGGACGGCGTATGAGTGGCCGACGCCCATCCCTTTAACCTCTTGCCAAATTCTGCCATATGTCTATAATCTTATATTTACCGGAGGGAGACATGGAGAAGGACGCCATCGTGCAGAAAACAATCGAGACGCTATCTCCTTTCGAGACGGAGCACATGATGGAGTTTGTGCGGCACCTGACCGTCAAGAGCGCGATAACGAACCCGTGGTTCATCGGGATCTTCCTGCTGCTCACCTTCTACGCGGTCGTGGTCCGCTCCAAGTTCGTCCTGAGCGCCCTTTTCACCGCGATATCGCTTTTGCTCCTGATACACTACACCATCCCCACGGAAGGTGACTCCCTGAAGCTCTCCACCACCCTCCCCTTCGCCTTCGGCGGCGTCGCCATCGGCGCGGTTCTCATTTACCTCTATTTCATCAAGACGGAGTGACTCATTTTGCGCAGAGTAGGCTTTACCACCACCATCCCGCTCGAGGTGCTGATCGCGGCGGGGGCGGTCCCCATCGACCTGAACAACGTCTTTATCACCAATCCGAGCAGCAACAGCCTGATAGAGGATGCGGAACTTGCCGGCTTTCCAAGGAACGTCTGCGGCTGGATCAAGGGGATCTACGGCGCCGTCGAGGCGAGCGGCATCACCGAGATGATCGCGGTCACCGAAGGGGACTGCAGCTACACCAAGGCGCTCATGGAGGTGCTCTCCCTGCAGGGGGTGCGCGTATATCCCTTCGCCTACCCGGCGAGTCGCGGCCGGGAGGAGCTGCGGGCCGAGATCGAGAAGCTGATGGCGCATCTTGGCGTGGGCTGGGACGCGGTGCACGCGGCCAAGCGAGATCTGGACCGGATCCGCTCCAAGGTCCGCGAGATCGACCGGCTGTCCTGGCAGGAGGACCGGGTGACCGGCGAGGAGAACCACTATTTCCAGGTCTGCACCTCCGACATGAACGGGGACCTGGACCTCTTCGAGGCCGAGGTCGACGCGTTCCTGGCGGAGGCGTCCTGCCGGCCGGCGCGGCGGGATCAGATCAGGCTCGCCTACCTCGGCGTCCCCCCCATCATCTCCGGACTGTACGGCTTTCTGGAGGGGCTCTCGGCCCGGGTCGTTTTCAACGAGACCCAGAGGCAGTTCTCCATGCCGTACGGCATCTCCGACCTGGTGGAGCAGTACCGCGCCTACACCTACCCCTACGACATTTTCCACCGGATCGAGGACATCTCCCGCGAGATCGAGACGCGCCGGGTGGACGGGGTGATCCACTACGTGCAGTCCTTCTGCTTCAGGCAGATAGAGGACATGGTGCTGAGAAAAAGCATCTCCCTGCCGATCCTGACGCTTGAGGGTGACAAGCCGAGCAGCATCGACGCCAGGACCAAGATCAGGGTGGAAGGGTTTCTGGAGCTGCTGGAGGATCGCCGGTAATATCCGTTTCGCAACTGCAGTCTGGTGGAACGCACACTGCGCGCTGCTCTCATTCGGGCGACGCACATGGCTCCGCAACCAGAAAAATATACAATGGCTTCTCTATTTGGCAAGCCCGGGTAGTGAAATAAAGATCTTAGCCCTTTCTCCGTGAGTCCCGTTATTCAGCACGCTGCGAAACTTTTCCATCCAGGTTACCTAGGGGCGACCCGTTGGGTCGCCCTGTTGCCAGGGCCGATCAGAAACCTTGTCTGAATGAACCGAAATCAAAGGCAGGGCGACCCAACGGGTTAGCAAGGGACAGCTGGCCGGACTGAATAAATTACGCAAAATTGAATCTGAGAGCCGCCGCATACCAGTGTCGGCCCAGGCCAAATCAGGAGTGAATACCGCACGTGCCAGATACCTTGAAAATCGGAATTGACCTCGGGAGCAGAAAGGCGAAGTTCGCGCTGATGCGCGGAGCAGAGATCGTCAGGCTCGCAGACCTGGACACCATCGCCTTCTACAAGAAATACGGCAGTATCGTCGGCGAGGAGCTCTCGCTCGATCTGCTGGGAAGCGGCATCTTTACGGCGGGAGAGCTGGCCGAGGCAGCGATCACCGTTACCGGGTACGGCCGCAACAGCATCAACCTGCACGGCGCCCGCGTGGTCTCGGAGATCAAGGCACACGTCGCCGGCGCCCGCGCCCAGACCGGCCTTGCCGACTTCACCCTGCTCGACATGGGGGGCCAGGATACCAAGGTGGCGCACGTGGTGGCCGGCAGGCTCAACGACTTCGTCATGAACGACAAGTGCGCCGCCTCCAGCGGCCGCTATCTGGAGAACATGGCGGCCGTGCTGGAGGTGAGCCTCGACGAGCTCTCCTCCTACTCCGATGAGCCGATCCCGCTGGACGCCACCTGCGGCATCTTCGGGGAGAGCGAGCTGATCGGCCAGATCCTGCGCGGCCATCCGCTCTCCAGGCTGTGCGCCGGGGTGAACCTCACCCTGGTGAAAAGGGTCCTGCCGATGCTTAAGCGCTTCCCCTCGGAAACCCTGGTCATCACCGGCGGTGTGGCGCTGAACGGCGCCATGGTGGCCCTGCTGGCGGGGAGCTGCGGCATGGCCGTCGTGGTCCCGGAACACCCGCAGCATAACGGCGCCATCGGCTGCGCTACGCTTTAGCCAGATTTTCCTTGAAATTTCAGCTCCGCGCGTTTACCCTCACCCGAAGCTTAATTTTCCCGGAGGGGCATCATGCGCATCACCAAGAAGGACTGGATCTTCATAGCAATCATAGCGGCAGTCTTTGCCACCTTCTATGCCATTTCCGGCGCGGAGAAGACCAAGCGGGTCCCCCTGGACGACAAGCATAAACCCTCCTACGAGCTGTTCAAGAAGACCCAGAGCAAGATGGAAGCGGACAAGGGGTGCCCTGCCTGCCACTTCGAGCCCGGCGGCGTCCCGTTCCCGCCCAAGCATCCGGTGAAACCGAAGGATGGCCCGATGCGCTGCCTGTTCTGCCACAAGCTGAAGCTCGCCGGGGTGTGACCACCCTCAACCTGACCTCCGAGCTGGAGCGGCTGATAGGCGACATAACCGACCGCTGTCCCGACCTGCAGCACGTTGCACCCGAGCGGGTCCTGGTCTGCGTCTCCACCGGGCGGCCCAGCGCGGGGGGGAGCCTGGCGAAGATCCACCCCTTGCGCTTTGCCGGCGGAGAAAAGTCGGTGACCTCCAGGCGCGGCAGGCGCCGGGTCGTCTGCACCATGCCGACCATCACGCACCAGGGAGAAGAGATGCTCTATGTCATCTACTTCCTGGTGCCCCGTTTCCTGGGACTCCCGTTCCGGGAGAAGCTCATCACCGTCTTTCACGAGCTGTACCATATCTCCCCCGCCTGCGACGGCGATATCCGGCGCTTCCCCGGCAGGAACTACGCCCACGGCTCCTCCACCAAGAGCTACAACGCCCTGATGGGGAGCCTGGTGGATGCCTACCTGGAGCGGCTCCCCGAGCTCTCCAGGCTCCGTTTCCTCGAGGGGGACTTAGCCGAGCTGCGCGAGCGCCACTGCGCCATCGTGGCCCGTCGCCTGCAGGCGCCGCGCATCTGCATCAGCCCCGGATAACGACGCGCCGGGACTTGACTTTTGGCCAGCATACTATATGGTTTCAGCCCTTTACCTGCCGTCAGGGCACCCGGGAGTATCCGCATCATGCAGAAGCTTGAATCGATGATCAGCAAGAAATTTGACGAATTGGCTGAGAAGGCGAAAAAGGTCAACGCCTCCCAGCAGGTGACCGACGTCGCGGCGGTGGTCGACTCGAAAAAGTTTCAGGACTGGGCCAACTCGGCCCTGGTTCTCCTGCAGAAGGTGTTCGGAGAAAAGAGCGTCTACTACCGGAACTTCCAGGCCATCTACTCCAAGATCATCAACATCCCCTACAAGGAGAGCTTCGACAATTGCCGGGCCATCCTGCAGTCCGCACGGGAGGAGTACGAGGGGGGCGGCTTGAGCGAGATCAAGCTGTTCCTGGACCACGCGGTCCTCGGATATCTGGCGGAAAGCACGGCCGACTATCTGCGGCGCGGTGAAAAGGAAACCGCCTGCATCCTTGCCTCGGTGCTCCTGGAAAGTGCGCTGCAGCACCTGAGCAGCAGAAAAGGAATCCCTGCCGAGTCCATGGAGCAGATGAACGAGGCGCTTTACCGGGCCGGGGTCTACCAGGTCGGCACGCAGCAGCGGATCAAGGACTGGTGCTACATGAAGGAGGACTTTGTCCGGGGCGACGGAGAAAAATACCGGACTGCGGACGTTGACGACATGCTGCGCGGAGTGAAGCGCTTCATAGCGAAGGAGCTCGAGGTTGAGTCGTTGAGCCGTTGAAACCGGGATTTAAACGGGATCAAAAATCGAGTAGGGTGAGGCGAACTGATCAGGTTCGCCTCAGCCCTCTCACAGAACCGTACGTACGGGCCTCGTATACGGCTCATGTCCATCCTATCCTCATCAGTTTGAGGCG
>Ga0209125_1000520_pt1 | contig 48188 bp, 41 predicted proteins | sample BarGraIncub1131A_FD_184503 | JGI IMG/M metagenome (GOLD analysis project Ga0209125, IMG submission 184503) | Arctic peat soil microbial communities from Barrow, Alaska - Barrow Graham LP Incubations 11-31A (SPAdes) (version 2) | ecosystem: Environmental > Terrestrial > Soil > Wetlands > Peat... | reverse complement strand
GGGCCGATAGGGGATCGGGCGCGCGTCGTCGGCATTCCCCTGGCCTCCGTCCATTCCGATGTCGCCTTCTCGCTGACCACCGGTGCTCGGCAGCCACTGGCCTGCGCGGAGAACACGGCTTGCCCGAATGAGGCGGATGGCGGTGCCGCCGTACGCTTTGCCATGCAGGTCCAGCGCGTCGCCGCCGTCCTGCAAAAAGGGGTGGAGGAGGTCTATCCCGATCTGGCGCAGCGCGTCCCGGACTTGTCGGCGCAGCGGTTCGATGTTTATGTCGTCGAGGGCGACCAGCCAGGCAGCGCTTCCAGCGCCAACGGCCGGATCGCATTGAATGCGGCGCTCGGCAGCTGGCGGCCTTACGACGACTGGGTCGCTTTCGTCATCGCCCGCGAAATGGGCCACGTGATCGCCCGCCACCACGAAGAGAATTCGGCGGCGAGCATTGCCGTTTCGGTGCTGCTGAACATTCTCCTCCCCGGCAGCGGCTTGTTGAAGAGCGCGCTATCGGCCGGCGGCTCGGGCATTGCCGCGTTCAGCAAGACCGACGTGCAGGCGACCGAAGCCGACACCATCGCCTTCGGCCTACTCAAGGCGGCCGGCTTCCCGCTACGCGACGTGTCGTTGAGCCTGCTCGTCGCACCGGTGTCACTGGCGAGCAGCAGCTGGTCGACCCGCTTCAGAAGATCATCCGATGGTTTACTCGCCGAGGTCCGCAACGAAGAAATCGCCATCGCCTCGCTCCCGCGGCACGCGCTCAACTAGCGGGGAGTTGCAAACCGCCGGCCGCCCCGACATTTTTTTCCGTCTCGCCGCCGAACCTCCCGCCCGAATGGTAGTCCGTGGATAATGACACCTGGCTGTTCCGCTACAGGACAGCTAGGTGCTTGGCGATGCCTCGGCAAGCGTCTTCGACCCGATCTGGTTGACTGGTGATCCGCTGCCGACTGCAAAAGGAGAGTGCTGTGATGCGAAGCTTCCTCGTGGGTGCCCTGCTATTGCTGACGTCGCCCGCCATTTTTGGCCAGCCGCCGGACGACCTTCCCGCTCCGCCCGCTTATAAGGGCGAAATTCGGCGCGCGGTAGACGGCAGCCTGATCGTCGAGGCCGCGAAGGAGACAACCAGGGTGCCCACCGACGGCACGGCCAAGCCTGTGACGATGGTGGTCGGCCCCCGGGAAAGGATCAGCACGATGAGCGAGGCGGCCCGGCGCGCGCGCGACGGCGAGGTCATCGAAATCCGGCCGGGCGATTATCGTGGGCAGCCCGCGGTTTGGACGCAGGACAATCTCGTCATCCGTGGCGCCGGGACACGGCCGGTGATGCTAGCCGACGGGGCGAGCGCCGAGGGCAAGGCGATCTGGGTGGTGCGCGGCGGCCGGGTGCGCATCGAGAACGTCGAGTTTCGCGGCGCGCGCGTGCCCTCCGGCAACGGCGCCGGCATCCGTTTCGAAACCGGGCATCTGGTCATCCACCACTGCGCCTTTTTCGACAACGAGATGGGCATTCTCACCGGCAACCGTGCGGACATGACGCTGGAAGTGAGCGACAGCGAATTCGGCGCGGCGCCGCGCTATGCCGGACAGCTGCACCACCTGCTCTACGTCGGCGCGATCGGGCGCTTCGTGCTCTCGGGCAGCCGCTTCGCGCAGGGCTATCTGGGGCATCTGGTCAAGTCCCGCGCACGCGAGAACGACGTGCGCTACAACCTGCTGGTCGATGGCGCAGACGGGCGCGCTTCCTACGAACTGGAGTTTCCCAACGGCGGTATCGCCTACGTGATCGGCAACGCAATCGGGCAGAGTGCCGACACGGACAATCCGGTGCTCATCGCCTACGGCGCGGAAGGCCCGCGCTGGCCGGACAACGCGCTGTTCCTCGCGCACAACACCTTGCTCAACGACTTCCACGCCGGGACTTTTCTCAAGCTGTGGGGCGAGAAATTCCCGGGCGGCATCGAGACCTGGGTAATCAACAACTTGACGGTCGGCTACGGCGACCTGTTCGTGCCGGCGCAGGGCCGCTTCGAGGGCAACCAGTCGGTGCCGCGCCGCGACCTGCTCACCTACGGCGGACTGCCGCTGCGCCTGAACAGCGGGTCGCCGCTGCGCGGCACGGTGCGGATTCCCGGCCAGGCACGCGGCGTCGATCTGTTGCCAGCGGCGGAGTTCGTCTTCCCGGCCGGCAGCCGCCCGATGCGCGTCAGCAATGCCCTGGCGCCGGGGGCGTTTCAGTAATCCCGTGACGCGGGATGAGCGGGAGATGCTAGTTCGGGACTATGCTTTGCGCGCCAGCCGCGTGAAACCAAGCAGGCCAAACAGACCGGCGCCGAGCAAAGGGAGCGAGCCGGGTTCGGGCAGGTAACGCCCCGGATCGACGATGATGGCGTCGTTGGCGCAGTTCTCGGTCCACTGAATGTTGAAGTCAGAGCCATCCCAGCCAGCCTGCCGCAGTAGATCGAGGTCGAGGCTCATTTCGTAGAAGTAGTGCAGGTCGCTGGCCTGCGCGCCGTAGCCAGCGACGCCCAGGGTAGTGTAGCTGAGCTGGGCATCACCGATCTTCGTGCCGTTTAACAGCGACGTCGGATGAGTTGTGTCCGGGTGGTCCGGATCTTCTTGCCCTGCTGCGTTCCACAAGCCATAAGCCCACGTCGGATTCTTGTACACGCCGCCGTCCACACCGAAACCTCCGTTGGTGGGCTTGACATTGATCCCCAGCTCGTAGCTACCGTTCTTGCCAAAATCGATGGCGAAATCGCCGGGGCCGTAGCTGTTGGCCCCCGGCTGGTTCGGCGTGAGCGGATTGTGGCCGGTAGCCAGCGCAACGAACAGCTTGCCGCCGCTGATCGTCGCGTACATCGCCTCGGCGTCGTACGCCTGCCCGCCCCAGCCCGGATTGAGGTAGTACGAGCCGCTTCCCGTGCTGTCCTCGACGGTGTAATGAATGCCCGCAGTCGGCACCCAGGTCGTCTTGTTGATGCCCCAGTCGGAGAGATTGCCATCGACGATGATCGCCGCACCGGCGTGGCCGGAAACGGCTGCAGCGAGCAGGGTAACTGCAAGAAGTCGTGGACTCTTCATGGCGGGCTCCGCAGATCGGGGTGATTCGACACCTGCAATCTACAGCAGCGCGCGCCATCGTTCCGTGAAGCACTGCACAATCAAGCGATTATTCGCGTGCAGAACGAAACGGCGGGGGCATTGCCCGACCACCAGCCGATCAGCGCCCGGCGCGCACCGCCGCTGCTTCGATAGCGTCAGCGAAGGTCGCACTCAGCGCCACCGGAAAATCGTGGCCCATGCCGTCGATCACGCGCAGCTCGGCGTGCGCGATGTTGTTGGCGACGTCCTCACCGCAGGGCAGCTGGATCAGCGGGTCGTTGCGACCGTGCAGGACAACGGCGGGGCAGGTGATGGTTTTCAGGAGCGGGCGACGGTCGCCATTGCCGATCAGGGCGCCGAGCTGGCGCACGATGCCCGGCGGGTAGAAGGCGCGGTCGTATTCGTTGCCGAACATGGTCTGCAGCGCAGCCAGAGGCGTCGGGTAGGCCGGGCTGGCCACCGGCAGGTAGCGCGCGATGGCGTCGGCGACGATGCTCGCCCGGTCGCGGCTCGCCGGCAGCGGGGAGAACAACGCCATGGTCGCGGCCGGCGTCGGCGGCGGCATCGCCGGATTGCCGCTGGCCGACATGATGCTGGTCAGAGATAGGGTGCGCTGCGGGTAACGCGCGGCGATAATCTGGGCGATCGCCCCGCCCATCGAGGCGCCGACGATGTGCGCTTGCCCGATGTGCAGCGCGTCGAGCAGGCCGATGCTGTCGGCGGCCATCGTTTCGAGGCTGTAGGGCAGGGCCGTCAGCGGGGCGCCGCGCATGGCCGCGCCGAGGTCGGGCAACGGCATGCCGTCGCAGTGGGTAGACAGGCCACAGTCGCGGTTGTCAAAGCGGATGACACGAAAGCCCCGTTCGACGAGCAGGTTGCAAAGTTCGACGTTCCAGCGCGTCAGCTGGGCGCCGAGCCCCATGATCAAGAGGACGGAGGGGACGTTGGCGGCACCGAAGGATTCGTAGTTGAGTTTGATAGCGTTGGCAGCAAGGTGGGGCATTGGGGTCCGGATCAGAGTGGGGTGAAGGTTCGGTATCGGCGGCGCGCGGCTCAGCGGCCTTGAAAGTCCGGCTTGCGTTTTTCCGTGAAGGCGAGCAGGCCATCAGCATAGTCGGAGCTGTTGTAGACTACCCGGCGCAGCCCCTGGATACGCTCGAAATCCTGCGGCGACATGGTGTGTGCGCCGGCCAGGATGCGCAGTTGCTCCTTCATCACCGAGATCGACAGCGGCGCGTTCTGCGCGATCGAGCCCGCCATGGCATAGGTGAAGGCTTCGATCTCATCAGCCGGCGCGACGTGGTTGATGATGCCCATGCGCTCGAGCCGGCTGGCCGGAATCGGCTGCGCGGTAAACAGCATTTCCTTGGCGATGTGGATATGCGCCGCGTTCAGGAAGGTGAGCAGGCCGGAGACGTTGTACGGCACCCCATGCTTGGCCGGCGTCGCGGCGAACGTGGCGTCCGGCGTGGCGATGATCAGGTCGCAGGCGAGAACCGTTTCGCAGGCGCCGCCCCAGACGCTGCCTTCAATCATGGCGATGATCGGCGCCGGGAAATTCTCCAGTTCGCGGATCAGGTGGCGCAGCGGATCGCGCCAGCCGAGCGGATCGCGCCCGCCCTCGGGCAATTCCGAGACATCGTGGCCGGACGACCAGACCTTGACGCCCGGCGCGGCGCGCAGCACGGCGCAGCGCACTTCCCGGCGGGCGAATTCGGCAAGCGCGGCAATCACCGCGTCGACCAGCAGCTCGGAGAGCGCGTTGCGCTTGGCTTCGTGGTTCAGGGTGATGGTGCCGATGGTTCCATCGATCCGGCTGGCAATCATGGCGCATCCCAAGAGTGAATGCGCCAGATTCTAGCAGCCGGACCCATCGGTAAGGCGTGCGGCGTCGCCGGCGATCGAAAACCGGCGCGTCGCTTCCGGCCGGATGACCGTGCGCATAGAATGCACAGTGGCGCTGTCCGCCGGAAAATCCGGCCCCCCAAGAAAAGCAGCCCCTTATGCGGAGCAACCAGCATGTCCTCGCCTGAAAAAATCCCGAAAACCATGGCCGAAAAATTCGCGGCCATCACCGCCCTGACCGACGCTTTCTCCGCCAAGCATCTGAGCGAAGAATATCGTCAGATCATCCGTCGGGTGGTCGGCGCCTTGGCCAGGAAACGCCCCTCGCCGTTGCTGAAAGGCAAGGAAAGCGTCTGGGCGGCCGGCGCGACACACGCGGTCGGGCGGGTCAATTTTTTGGATGACGCTTCCAAAACGCCGCACTGCAAGCCGAAAGTCATCTACGATTTTTTCGGGATTGCCGAAAGCACCGGCCAGAACAAATCCAAGGAAATCCGGGAGACGCTCGGGATGCATCCCTTTACGCCGGTCTGGACCCTGCCTAGCCGGTTCGCCGACAACACGACGATGTGGATCCTGCAGGTCAACGGACTGATGGTCGATATTCGCCAACTGCCGATCGAAGTTCAGCAGATGGCTTTTGAGAAAGGTTTGATCCCCTACGTCCCGGCCCTGCAGGCTGAGCCGATGCCATGAGCGGCTTGGCGCGCCAGGCCATGGTTCAAGCCATCGCCAAAAAGCACCGCAGCATTCAATTCAAAATTTTGGACAAGGCCGGAAATGACTGACGACGAACAAGTTCCGAATGACTCGCCGCTCACTCAATCAGTGACGCGCGATGGAAAGACGGTACGCATCGAGATATACGAAGACGGCGAAGGTGGCTGGCTCCTCGAAGTGGTCGATGAATACGGGAACTCCGCCGTTTGGGAGGATTCGTTCGCGAGCGACCAGGAAGCACTGGATGAAGCATTCAGCACCATCGACGAGGAGGGAATCGAATCGTTGATCGGTGCCCCGCCGGCCAGGGCTGCGAAAGTAAACTACGAGCATGCCCTGTCGGAGGCGGAGATCGAGGAACTGGACAACTTTTTTGACGACGAGGCCCTGCAGGAAACGTCAATGGATGTCGCCACCCTTGAAGGCTATTTGACGGCGATTGCCATTGGTCCGCAATCGGTGAAGCCCTCCCAGTGGTTGCCCTGGGTTTGGGATATGGACGATGGCGAAGCAGAGCCGGAATTCGTGGACGACGACCAGGCCAAGCGTATTTTGTCGCTCATCATGCGGCTCTACAACGGCGTGATTCGCTCGTTCATGACGAATCCTGACGCATTTGAACCCATGTTCTGGCGAGGCAAGCAGCGGGGCGCCACCGAATGGTGTGAGGGCTTCCTTCTCGGCTTTCAATTCAACGACGAAGCATGGGCGCTGTTATCCATCGCACAACCGAAGTGGTTTACCCCTTTCATGCGCCTAGGCACCTCGGAAGGCATCGACATCACCGCCAGCGAGGGCGATGCGGGAGAGTGGATGCGCGAAGTCGAACCCTCTGTCGCGAGAATCCATGCTTATTGGAACGACAGACGTGACCGTCAGGCCTGCGGCATCGTCAGCGACGATTTCCGTCTCGGCGTGCAGAAGGAAGTCGTACCGGTCGTTCGCGGCGGCCCGAAGATCGGCCGCAATGATCCGTGCCCCTGCGGCAGCGGCAAAAAATTCAAGAAATGCTGTGGCGCGGCGGGAACGCCGTCATCAGTTCAATGATCGAAAGTCGTCAGATGACATTGAGTCATACGCCCAAGCAAGGGCAATAGCTTGCGTTCATCTATTGCTACACGATGATCAATCGCTGTGCTCCTGCCGAATCGGACATTCGAAAAGACTTCCAGGTCTCGTCGCCGTCCGTGCATCAAATGATCGTGACCTTGGAACGCGCGGGACTTATCACCCGGATTTCCGGGCAAGGTCGATCGATCACACTGAATTTACCTCGAGACCAGTTGCCTGATTTGGAGGCAATCGATGAAAAGCAGGCGGGGCACCATAGAACCATTCCCTCGGCCGTAAGCGCACCACTGCAAACGGCAATATCAGTCCATTGAAGGCACATTGACGAATCCTATGTTTACCAAAGCCACTCTAAAATTTCTCGATGAACTGGCCGCGAACAACAACCGGGCGTGGTTCGAGGCGAACAAGCCACGCTATGAGGCGCTGGTCCGCGAACCGGCGCTCGATTTCATCGAAGCGATGGCCCCGGTGCTGGAAAGCTTTGCCCCGCACTTTCGCGCCGACCTGCGCAAGGTAGGTGGCTCGCTGATGCGCGTGTTCCGAGACACGCGCTTCGCGCGGGACAAGACGCCGTACAAGACCAACATCGGCATCCAGTTGCGGCACGAACTGGGCAAGGACGTTCATGCGCCCGGCTTCTATGTACACATTGCCTGCGATGAATGTTTCCTGGGCGTCGGCTGCTGGCATCCGGACGCGCTTTCCCTGGGACGCATACGGGATTTCATTGCGCAGAAACCGGAGCGCTGGTTTTCCGCGCGTGACGGCGCAGACTTCGTTGCGCAATGGGCACTCGCCGGCGACAGTCTGACGCGGCCGCCGCGCGGCTACGCTGCCGATCATCCGGCGGCGGAAGATTTGAAACGGAAGGACTTCCTCGGCCTGTCAGCCTTGTCGCTGACCGAGGTCACGTCACCGCAGTTCGTGGAACTGGCCGGCAAGCGCTTTGCCGCCGCGGCGCCGTTCATGAAATTGCTGTGCGAAGCGGTGGAGGTCCAGTACTGACCGGCCGCGCTTTGGGGCGCACCGAGCGATGGCAGAAATGAGAAAAGCCCGGTGATTCGGGCTTTTCTCAAAGTGTAACTGGTGCGCCCGACTGAATTCGAATCAGTGACCCCTGCCTTCGGAGGGCAGTACTCTATCCAGCTGAGCTACGGGCGCGAAGAGGAGTGTAAGCATAGCTGATTTGGCTTCGCGCGTCCATCGCGGCGCTGCCCGAAGAAATGAAATGACGTTATAATCATGACCTTACCCCAATAGATACCCAAGGATTCAGTATGGCTCACAAAGAATATTCCTCGCGATCGATCATGCTCATCACCATTCTCGTGTCAGTCGTCTTGATTATCCTGGTCTGGCCGCTTGCGCAATTGGGCAAGGGCGGCCCCGTCGCCGTCGGTAGTGGTGGCGATGACGACGCAGCTATCTTGCGCATCCAGCCGATCGCCAAGATCGAGATGCAGAAGGCAGCCGCCCCCGTCGCGGACGGCCAGCCGCGCGACGGCGCCACGGTATACAAGACCATCTGCAGCGCCTGTCATGCGGCCGGCGTGGCCGGCTCGCCGAAGGCCGGTGACAAGGCCGCCTGGGCACCGCGGCTGGCGCAGGGCAAGGACGCGCTGTACGCGAGCGCCATGAACGGCAAGAATGCCATGCCCAAGCGCGGTGGCTCGACCGACCTCTCCGACGGCGAACTCAAGGCCGCCGTCGATTATCTGACTGGCCTCGCCAAGTAAGCGATCCGGCAGACAGCAACAAAAAGGGAGACCGTCTGGCCTCCCTTTTTTTGTCCCTGACTCTTGACGGCCCGGGTACGCAAGCGCTTGCGTTACTTCTTGGCCGCAGGCGTCACGACCGCTGCCGGCGCGGCTTCGCTCTTCTTCAGTTCGATGGATTTGTCGGCGGCCTTTTCGGTCGCTTCCGACTTGGCTTCAGCCTTGTGCGCAGCCTTGTGCTTGGCGTGCTTGGTGACAACTTTCGCTTCGCCCTTGGTCACTTCCGGCGCCGCTTCGGTCTTCGTGACGTCAGCCTTCACTTCGGACTTGGTCGGGGTAGTCACGGCCGGGGTCGCTACCGCCGGCTTGGTGAGTTCAGCCGGTTTGACCGGCGTCGCGGCGGGGGCCTGAGCGTAAGCAGCGGCACCGAAAGTGGCGGCAATGGCGAGGGCGATGATGTTCTTGAGCATGGTGTTCTCCTGACGTTGATTGGGTTTGTATCTCGGCGGTCCGTTTTAGTTTTCGTTCCGGCCTTGCTACCAATAACGCGGTCGATGACCATGCGGATGTCAATAATTGGGTAACGTCGCGTGACGCTGTGTGACTTGCCCGGTGGAGCCCGCTTACTTCGGTTTGGCAAGCATCGCCTTCATCGCCGCGAAGCGGTCGGCGTTGGCCGCCTTGTCCGGCACGGCCTCGCTCTTGCCGCCCGAGAAACGCAGGTCGTCCTTGCCCATCTCGGCGATGAAGCGCGATTCCTCGCAGGGGATCAGCTCCTTGCCCTGCTTGCGCTTCTCGCAATAGGTCAGGTGGAGCGAGCGCTGCGCGCGGGTGATGCCGACGTACATCAGGCGGCGCTCTTCCTCGATCTTGCCCGGTTCCATTGATTCGCGGTGCGGTAGCACGCCTTCCTCAATGCCGATCAGGAAGACGTGCTTGAACTCCAGCCCCTTGGCGGCGTGCAGAGTGGACAACTGGACGGCGTCGGTATCGGCGTCCTTCTTGTCGAGCATATTGATCAGGGCGATGGTCTGCGTCAGGTCGATCAGCGTCTTGCCGTCTTCCTCGCCTTTCTTGCTCAGCCAGTTGGAGAACTCGAAGACGTTGCCCCACTTGCTCTGCGCGGCGCGCGGCTCTTCATGATCGTAGAGCCAGGCTTCGTAGCCGATGGCATTGAGCAGATCGGGCATGACCTGCGCCGCCGGCTCCTTGTTGGCGCGGTACTCCATGCGGTTGATGAACTCGCAGAATTCGGTGAGTGGCGCCAACTGGCGTGGCTGCACGCGGTGTGCGAAGCCCTGCTCGAAAACGGCGGCGAAGAGCGAGATATGGCGTTCGCCGGCGTAGGTGCCGAGCGCTTCGAGTGTGCTACCGCCGACGCCGCGCTTGGGCGTCGTGACGGCGCGAATGAAGGCCGGATCGTCGTCGCTGTTGGTGAGCAGGCGCAGGTAGGCGGTGATGTCCTTGATCTCGGCCTTGTCGAAGAAGGACTGGCCGCCGGAGAGCAGGTAGGGGACGCGCTGGTCACGCAAGAATTTTTCCAGCGCGCGCGCCTGGAAGTTGCCACGATAGAGCACGGCGTAGTCGCGAAATTCGCCGCGATGCTCAAACTTGTGCGCCTGCAGCTTCATCACCACAGACTCGGCTTCGCGCTCGTTGTCCTGGCAGACGGTGACGGTAATCGGGTCGCCGTGACCGAGGTCGGACCACAGCTTCTTGTCGAACAGCTTCTCGTTGTGCCCAATCAGCGCGTTGGCAGCTTTGAGGATGCGCACCGTCGAGCGGTAGTTCTGTTCGAGCTTGATCACCTTGAGCTTCGGATAGTCGCGCGGCAGGCCGCGCAGGTTCTCGACGTCGGCGCCGCGCCAGCCGTAGATCGCCTGGTCGTCGTCGCCGACCGCCGTGAACGCGGCGCGCGGCCCGGCGAGCAGCTTGAGCAGCTTGTACTGGCAGGCGTTGGTATCCTGGTACTCGTCGACGAGGAGGTAGCGCAGGCGGTTCTGCCATTTATCGAGGATCTCCGGGTGATTCTCGAAGAGTTCGACCGGTAGGGAGATGAGATCGTCGAAATCGACCGCCTGATAGGCCTTCAGCGTCGCCGAGTAGCTCACGTAGGCGCGCGCAGCGAGCGCTTCGGTATCGTCCTGCGCGTTGCTCAGCGCGAAGTCGGGCGCGACGAGCGCGTTCTTCCAGTTCGAGATGGTCGTCTGCAGCTTGCGGATAGTCGCCTTATCGACGCTGCCGGCGAGCTCGGAGACGATGCCGAAGCAGTCGGTCGAATCGAAGATCGAGAATTTCGGCTTGTAGCCGAGCGCCTTCGCTTCCTCGCGCAGGATGCGCACGCCGAGCGAGTGGAAGGTCGAGATGGTCAGGCCCTTGGCCGGCTTGCCCTCAAGCAGCTGGTCGACGCGCTCCTGCATTTCCTTCGCCGCCTTGTTGGTGAAGGTGATGGCGGCGATATTCTTCGGACTGAAGCCGCATTCCTCGATCAGGTAGGCGATCTTCTGCGTGATGACGCGCGTCTTGCCCGAACCGGCGCCGGCGAGCACGAGCAGGGGGCCGTCGAGATAGCGGATGGCCTCGCGCTGCGGGGCGTTGAGTTGGACAGACATGGGGGAGGGGGCAACCAGGGGAAAAAGCGAGGCTGATTTTACCACGCGCTCCCGGCGCACCGATCCTTCACGGCGCGGTCTGGACAGGTCCGCGGATCGACGCTCGCCCGCCTGCACCGAGCGGCCAGTCGCGTCCTGGCTCGACAGGCAGAGACTGCGCTGAGCAATCGATTACTCGGCAGGCGTTTCCTGCGCGGCCTTGGCTTCATAGGCGGCGGTGAGCTTTTCCGCCACGAAGTTGGCACGGGAGGCGGCGTTATTCTCCTGACCATTGCCGGCGCACCACGCAAAAAACTCTTCCGGGATGATCAGGCATTCAATGGCCTGCACACCGGAACGCTGAAACTCTCGGCGCGCCGAGACGGCAAGGGCTTTCCATTTGGCGAACGACTCGTCGAAACATTCTGGGTCTGTTGCACAGATCTTCACCTGGGACCAGGTTTCCTCGGTGTACCAGGTGACGCCGACGATGAGCGCCTGGCTGCGTCTCTTTGCCTTCAAGCGTTGATAAAGTGTGGGTTTTTTCATGTTCGAAGTGTGCCGGTCGTTGGGAACAAGCCTCTTGTAGTGCTGGCCCTGGGCCAAGATAGCCGTAGCCTGTACCCCTTACTTGCTGATGGCGCCAAAGACCTTCTGCAACAGCCTGGAGCCGGCGCCGATCGGGTCCTGGCGGATCGCCTTTTCCTTCTCGGCGATCATCAGGTAGAGCCCGTCGAGCGCCTTGTGCGTGACATAGCTGTCGAGGTTGGCGTCCTTCTCGTCGAGCAGGCCAACCTTGGCTGCCTTGCTGGCGTACTGGTTGTATTTGTCGGCGAGCTGTACCTTGGCGGTGGCTTTCTTAACAATCGGCAGGAAGCGCTCGCCGATCGGCACCGCCGTCGTGCGCTTGAAGTACTGCGTGGCGGCGTCATCGCCGCCGGTCAGGATCGCCTTGGCGTCGTTGAAGTTCATGTTCTTGACGGCGTTAACCAGGATCGGCCTGGCTTCGACGACGGCCAGCTCGGCGGCGCGGTTCATCGTCTCAATCAGCTCGTCGGCCTGCTTGCCCATGCCGAACTGGCGCAGCACGCTCTCGGCGCGCTGTAGCGAATCGGGCAACGGAATCCTGACGCGCGCATCGCCCATGAAACCGTTCAGCTTGCCGAGCTGGCTGACCGCTGCTTCGGCACCTTTGCCGAGCGCCTCCTTCAGGCCGGACGCGGTATCCTTGTTCGACAGGTCGGCGACGCCGAGCGCCAGCGCCTGCGCGCTGATCACAAGACCGCATAGAATTCCGGCAAGATGGCGCATGGTAAATTCCTCTTCGATGGTCGGTTGGCGAAAGGAAGAATGAAATGAGCCTGCAAGCTTATCCCGCACAGGGGAAACCTCGCAAGCCGGCCGCTTTCCCGCCCCGGCCTGGGCTGCCAGCATGAGCCGGCACTATCTGCCACGCTGGCTGACGCACCTGCTGGCGCTCAGCGCCGCGCACCGCTATTACCCGCTGGTGGTCGCGGGCATCGCTCTGGTGGCCACCTTCACCTTCAGTTTTCCCTTCGCCCTGGCGCTGATTCCCGCCGTGTTGATCGCGCCCCGGCGCTGGGTCGCGCTCGGCGTGCTGTGTGGGATCGCCAGCGGCTGCGGCGCGGCCCTGCTCGTTGAGGTGTTCCATTGGCTCGGCGAAGAATTCGTCGTCGCCCGCTACCCGGAACTGCTGCAGGTCGACACTTGGCAATGGGCCAGCGACTGGATGCGCCGCTACGGGCTGATCGCACTGCTGCTGATCGCCGCCTCGCCGATGCCGCAAACCCCGGCGCTGCTCTTTTGCGCGCTGGCCGGCGTCTCGATCCCCGGCGTGCTGACTGCCGTCGGCTTCGGTAAGACAGCAAAATACGTGTTCTTGGCCTGGGCGACGGTACGTTATCCGGGGCGTTTCATTAACGTTCGCTGAAGCCGGCACCAACCGAACGAAGGCGTGGCGCGCCTGTCCAATTGGACGTAGAAAAATGTCTTGTGGTCTTGAATAAAGTGTTCAGAAATATGCACATCCTCAACAACTGGAAAGTCCTGAAAGTAGCCGCGCCCGACGGACGCACACTGATTTGTATCGAAGGGCGGGTCTATGGCAGCAAGCCCCGTTTTCCTTGCTCTTCGCTGATCCGGACGTCATCGGTCGTCGGCTACCAGCAGGAAGCTTCGTCGTTGGTCATCATCACCAGCCGCGGCTCCGAGTACCTGCTCGGCAAGCCGCATTCGGCGGAGTCCTTCACCGAGCAGCAGTTGATGGATTGCCTGCCGAAGAAGGAACAGGCGCCACGCGCCAAATTCGACGCGCGGCAGACGCAAATCATTGGCGCGGCGCCCGAGGCGGAGTCGGGGACGGAGACGGTGATGATCAGCGAGGGCCCGACCAAGGACGACGTCAGAAAATGAGCGTCCCGGCGAACTTCGTCGGGGGTTACATCTGCCGGAACAAATGCGCGTAACTGCGACTGACCGCAACCTTCTCCGAACGCTCGCGTAGCGTCAACGAAACTTTTCCCAGCAGGTCGTGTTGCGCCGAGACGATCTGCCGCACATTCACGACCGTAGCGCGATGCACCTGCCAGAACTGCTGCGGATCGAGCTGCGCGACTAATTCCCTGAGCGGCGTGCGCAGCAAGAGTTCGGCGTCGCGCGTCAGGAGCAGCGTGTATTTGTCGGCCGACTGGAAGCAACAAACCTCCTCGACTGGCACGATGCGCACCGTCTGTCCGACTTGTGCGCGCAGCCAGCGCAATGGTTCCGGCTTGGCCGGCACGGCGAGCAGGCGTTGCAGGCGGGCCAGCAAGGCGTTGGGAGCCATCGCGGCCTGCTGCTTTAGGCGCTCGACGCAACGCGCCAGACGCTCATCAGAAACCGGCTTGAGCAGGTAGTCGGCGGCGGCTTGCTCGAAGGCCTGCACGGCATGGTCGTCGTAGGCGGTGACGAAGACGACGCGACAATTGGCTGGCGCGGCGCGCGCCGCATCGAGCCCGCTCTTGCCCGGCATGCGAATGTCGAGAAAGGCGAAGTCGAGCTGCATGTCCGCCAGTGCGGCCGTCGCCGCGACGCCGTCGTGCACCACGGCAGCGATCTGTAATTCAGGCCACAGGCGCCCCAGCCGGCGCTGCAGATCATCGGCCAGATGCACTTCGTCGTCGGCAATCAAGGCTCTCAAGGCGCCAGCTCCCTACAGGGCAAGCTCAGCGTGGCGCTCGCGCCGCCCTCGGCGTTGCCGTTTAGCGTTAGGCTTCCCGCGGTGCCAAATAGGCTCGCCAGCCGCGCACGAACGTTGACCAGTCCGGCGCCGCCGCAGGTCCCCGCCGTGAGGCCCATACCGCTATCGCAAACTTCGAGGCGCAAACCGACGCCGTCGAGGCTCGCCCGGATACCGATCTCGCCGCCGCCGAGCTTCGGCTCGATGCCGTGGCGTACGGCATTCTCCACCAACGGTTGCAGCAGCATCGGTGGGAAGACCACACGGCGCGCCTCGGCTGGCGCCTCGATGCGCCAGCGCAGGCGCTCGCCGAAACGAATGTGCATGATCTGCAAGTAGTTCTCCAGCATATCGAGTTCGTCGCCAAGCGTCGAGGCGTCGCTGCGCGCCCGCGCCAAGGCGACACGCAGCCAGTCATTGAGCCGTTCGAGCAACCTTTTGGCGAGCGCCGGATCGCTGTCGATCAGGCTGCCGACGTTGGCAAGGGTGTTGAATAGGAAATGCGGTTCGATCTGCGCCTGCAGCAATTTGAGATGCGCCTCGACCGCGCGCCGCGCGGTCTCGCTCTTGAGCAGCTGGTGCTGCTGCACCTCGGCCGCGATCCGTTCGGCGAGCAGCAAGGCGACGGCCCCGATCAGGCCGAAGAACAGGCCGATCAGCATGGCTTGCCCTGCACGTGGATCGCTCCAGCTGCCTAACCCGGTAATGGAAATAGCCACGCTCACGCCGGCGGCGACGCTGAGCGGCAAGGATAGGGCCAGTGCCGCCACCCGCTTGCCGCCGCCGGGCAGGCAGGCAATGATCAGGCAGCTGAGCAGGGCGATGCTCAGGCCGATGCACTGCGCAAAGACAAAGTTGTGCCGGAACGCAATGTCCGGTATCAGCACGGTCAGGATGCCGGCGATCGCCGTGTTGAACACGAGCGTAGCGAAAAGATAGGACACTGTCTTCTTCATACGCGGATTATCCGGGCACCTTCACGGCAGCGCAATCTTCAAGCCCAGCGTGACGCTGCACCGAAATAGCGTCGAGAACTCCTGCCGGGCGTTGCCCTGGGGCAGCATCGCCAGCGCGAAGGCGCTGAGCTGGCGGGTGAGGATGCGTTCGCCGTAGGCGGCGATCTCGTTGCCGCCGTCGCCGAGGTTGCGCGTGTACATCAGCCGCCCGTAGCCCTGCTCGCTCATCAGGTTGCTTTGCCAGACGAGATGCAGATAGTCGCGCCCGAGCAGGCGCGGCGCCCAGCCCAGGGCGATGCCCGGCGCCGTGACGGCGCGCTGGAAATAGGCGCTCTCTTGCGCCGACGTGTAGCCGTGCCCTTCGTACAGATATTCGGCGGCCAGCGACTGACCGTCCGCGAAGGCGTAGGAGGCGCCGACCAGCGCCGTCGTGCGGCGTGGCGAGACGCCTTGCACGACGAATGGCGGCGTGGCGTCAGTGCCTGGCTGCAACGCGAGCGTGCGCGCCGAAGAGCTGATTTCCCCGTAGACCATCCACGCGTCGCTCAGTGTGCTTTGGCCGTGCGCACCGTAGAAGGCCGGCAGAGTCGGTGCCTTGACGGTGACCAGGCCGAGCGCCCAGGCGTCGCCACGGTGGTCGAACTTCACCAGCCAGCTGTCGCGCCAGACGTCCGGCTGCGCCATCCCATACCCCGTGGCGACGATGCGCACTAGGCTGGCGCTGCTTTCCATGTCCGGCGTCCAGGCGAGCTTCAGCGAATCCATGCCGACCAGTTCGCGCAGCGGATCGCTGCGTCCGTTGTCGAAATAGAACGGGCTGGACGGCGAGCGAAACTGCGCCGGCCCCCAGTTCAACACGTCGCGCCCGGCCGCCACGTGCCAGCCTTCGGCGGCGCGCAAGCGCACCTGCCACTGGCTCAGATAGGCCTCGCCGCGCGGCTCGCTGCCGAAGGCGTTGCCGAGATCCCGTTGCGCAACGATGGCCCGCGCCGTCAGGCGCAGGGTCTCGTTCTCCGCCTTGAAATTGAGGCGCAGTTCGCCGACCGCGCTACGCTGGGCCAGCCCGGCGACCTGGTTGCTGGCATTGAGTACGCTATCACCGCGCAAGACAGTGCGGTTGCCGTAGCCGTAGAGCGTGCCATCCCAAGAAGCGCGCCAGTCGAATTCGGCGCCCACGGCCGTTGCCGTCCAGGCACTCAGGGCCAGAACGGCGAGCCTCACTGCAACTGTCCGAGGTCAAACTCCGCCGTGGCGATTTTCTTGACCTGCACCGCGCCGAATTCCATCGTCGTCTCGGCATCAATCAGCGCGTCGCGAATCACCATCCTGCTGATGAAGGGCATGCGCAGACCCTCATGGTCGATGCGGTTGTCGTATTCGAAGCGCGCGCTCTTGAGCAGCTTACCGTTCAGCGAGAAGAACTCGGCCTTGAGGCCGACGCCACGCTTGACCGACACCCAGTAGCGGATGCGCTCGTAGGTCGCGCGTTTGTGCCGGGCGCTCAAGTCGAGCACGTGGCAGAGCTCGCCTTCCAGCGTCTCGGTGGCGTTCACTTGCGCCGCGTAGTCGCCGGCATAATTGGTCGCCGCGATATCGCCGTTTGACGCCTGCCCGCTCATGCGCTGGCGCGCCGAGATGGGAATCGGCTTCGATAGGCCGGGGCGCGTCAGCCACATGTTGTGCGCTACCTGCAGCAGCCGGGAGCCTTTGAAGCGCGCGGGCTCCTGCGTTTCCGCCAGGCTCGAATCATCCACCGCTTTGACCAACAAGCGCTGCGGCTCGTCGACGTGCACGCCGTCGCGCGACGTGAGTCTGATCTCCCACTCGATGCCCGGCAAGCCGCCACCACGCGCCCGGTCAGACTCTTTGAGGATCGCCTGTGCATCGGAGGCGGCACTGATAGGGGGGGCGATAGTCAGCAGCCCGAGAACCAAGAGTCCGAGAAATCGGTTCATGACGATATTCATGACGACTCCCTCACACGTGGCCCAGCGCATCGATGATCGCCATCCGCGCCGCGCGTCGCGCCGGTAGGTAGGCCGCCAGCGTACCGACGACACCCATCAGCGCGAAGGTGACGAACACGCGGCCGCTATCGATATCGACTAGCAGTGGCACTGGACTGACGCTATTGGGCGGTACGTAGGAAATTTTGGCGACGTTGATCCCCCAGCGCACACCGAGCGTAATGAGCAGACCGACGACGCAGCCGATCAGCGTGAGCAGTAGCGACTCGCTGGTGAACAAGCGCACGACGCCGCTACGCTTCAAGCCGATGGCGCGCAACGTGCCGATCTCGCGGGTCCGCTCGATGACGGTCATGCCCATCGAGTTGGCAACGCTCATCAACACCACGCTCAGGACGATGGAAAAGATGAACCCGAAGATCATGTCGAACATGCCATGCACCTGGTTGTAGAAATCGGACAGATCCTGCCAAGTCTGGATCTCGACGTCGAAGCCGGCCGCGCCGAGTTTTTCGAGCAGGCGCTCGCGCATCATGGCGGTATGCTGGACGTCATCGAGTAGGATGGTCAGGCGGTCGGCGCGCCCCTCGGCGTCGAGCAGGCTGCGCGCCAGGGCCAGCGAGACGAAAGCGAACTTGTCGTTGCTGCCAGCGTTGCCGGTGTTGAAGCGATGTCCGACCGTCACGTCAAGCGCATTGGCCTGGCCGCCCAAGGTATTGACCAGCACCGCTGCCAGCCCGCCGCTCGTTAGATGCAGCATGCCTGCCAGGCCTTCGCTCAACTCGACGAGTTCGGCGCGGGCCGGGTCGAGCTGCTTCTTCTGGTTTTCGTATAGGCCGCTTTGTGTTTCCTGCGTGGTCAGCGCGCTCTCCTGCAAGCGCGCCATCGCACCCGGCTCGATGCCCTCAGCGATGAAGATGGTGCTCGCCCGCCCGTTGCTGAGTAGCCCGCTCAGGCCCAGGCGAGGCGCGACCAGTGCGACCTGCGGCTCGTCGCCGAGCAGTTCGGTGATGGTGGCGACCTCGGTCGCGCTGAGCAGATAGCGCGCCGGGTCGAGCTTGCCTTCCTGGCGCATGCCGCGCTTGCTCAGCGTCAGGTGGCCGAGCATTTCGCCGTGGATCGACTGGCGCGCCAGCCCGCTGTACACGTTGTGCGTGTAACCGGCGAACAGCGCGATGGCGGCGAAGCCGAAAGCGATGGCTAGCAAGGTGACCAGCGAGCGGCGGCGGTTGCGCAGCAGACCGCGCCAAGCGAGTTTGACGAGATTTCTCATGCCAGCACCTCGTCGCTTTCGATGTTGCCGTCGCGCAGCAGGATCTTGCGGTCGACGTGGTCGAGCAGGCGCGGGTCGTGCGTAGTGAATACGAAAGTCACCTGGCGCGCGCGGTTCATCTCGCGCATCAGATCGACCACCATGCGGCTGTTCCCAGAGTCCAGGTTCGCCGTCGGTTCGTCGGCAATGACCAGGCGCGGCTCGACGACCAGTGCGCGGGCGATGGCGACGCGCTGCCGCTGCCCGCCGGAAAGCTTGTCCGGCAAGGAGTTGCAGAAGCGCTCCAGGCCAACGTCGAGGAGCGCGGTAGCGGCACGCAGGCGCGCCGCGCGTTCCGCCACGCCGCGAATTTGCAGGGGCAGCATGACGTTCTCCAGCGCCGAGAGAACCGGCACGAGATTGAAGTTCTGGAAGACGAAACCGATCTTGCGGGCGCGAAAGTCGGTCAACGCATCGTCATCGAGCCGCCGCGTGTCCTGCTCTTCGAAGCACACGTCGCCAGCGGTCGGCGCATCGATTAGGCTGATGATGTTCATCAAGGTGGTCTTGCCGCTGCCGGACGGCCCCCACACGGCAAGGAATTCGCCAGCGTGGATATCCAGCGAAATGCTATTAAGCGCGTCGATCGTCGTCTCGCCGAGCAGGAAACGGCGGCGCACCTCGCGCAGCTTCAGGATCGGCGGATGGCCGGCGTTTTCGGGCATGGTCAACCTCAAGACGAGTTGAAGGAATTGGCTGCACTGTCGGCAGGCCAGGTCAACCAGAGAAGCGGGAAGCGACGGAGCGCGGAAATCGGGGAGCTAACCGCCCGAAAACAGGGGCGAAGCGGGGGACGAAGGTCCCTGCCAAAACAAACAAGGCCCGCCAGTCACGGCGAGCCTTGCTCAGTCGGTAGCATTTTTCGCCGGAGTTCGATCAGGCGCCAAGCGTACAGAATCCAGCGCCCAACGCCCCGCCGATCGGTCACAAATCAAGGAATGCCAACAAAGTCACACCGCCAGAACAATAGGCCTGTTGGATGCCAAATGACTTCTGTAGAATTCCGCCGGTCTGCCAATCTATGCCCGGAAGATAACCAGGCAAGGTCTGCCGAGCCATAGAAATCTCCGGCGCAGGGGATGCCTCGATCCCGTGCCCCATCAAGCAGCATCACTGGTCTGTCGCAAAATCATGCCGTTGAACTCCCAAGTCGTTTCTCTCGCCGGCCGCGCGCTGTTCGCCGCCGGCTGCCTGCTGTTTGCCGGCGCCGCCCTCGCGCAAGTCTCCATCGATACCGAAGAACAGCGCCGTCGCGCGCAGCAAGAGGCCGAAGAGCGCCTGCGCCGGCAACAGGCGCCCGATGTTCGTCTGCCCGCGCCGGCACCGGTCATTGATGTCGAAGCGCGCGATCTGCCCAGCGAGACGCCGTGTTTTGCCATCCAGCGTTTGTCGCTCGACGGCGCGCACCGCGACGCCTTCGCCTGGCTGGAATCCTACCTCGCCGGCTACGCCGGGCGCTGTATCGGCCCGCAGGGCATCAACCTGATCGTCAAGCGCGCCTCGGCGCTGATCGTCGCCCAGGGCTTCATCACCACCCGCCTCGGTGTGCCGGAACAGGATCTGTCGAGCGGGACGCTGCGTCTCGTCCTGGTGCCCGGCGTCATTCGCGCCATCCGCTTCACCGACGAGACGCCCGAGCGCACCTGGCGCAGCGCTTTCCCGGCGCGGCCCGGCGACCTGCTCAACCTGCGCGACATCGAACAGGGGCTCGAGCAGATGAAGCGGCTGCCCTCGCAGGACGTGTCCATCGACATCGCGCCGGGCGACGCGCCGGGCGAGAGCGACATCGTCCTCACCGTGCAGCGCGGCAAGCCCTGGCGCCTCGGTCTCGCGCTCGACGACGCCGGCGTCAAGGCCACCGGCCGCCTGCAAACCTCGCTCAACGCCTCCTTCGACAACCCGCTCGGGCTCAACGACCAGTTCAGCGTCAGCGCCAACAGCGATGCCGACCAGCAAGCCGCTTGGCGCGGCACGCGCGGCCACAGCCTGCAATATTCCGTACCGTGGGGCGACTGGACCCTGTCGCTGGCGGACAGCGTCTCACACTACCTGCAGACCATCCAGGGCGTGAACCAGACCTTCCGTTCGAGCGGCGACGCGGAGAATCAGGAGATCAAGCTGCAGCGCCTCGTCTACCGCGACCAAACCGCCAAGACCACCCTGCAGTTCCGCGCGCTGCATCGCTACACGCGCAGCTACATCGAAGACACCGAGATCCTCGTGCAACGCCGGCGCAGCGTCGCTGCGGAGTTGGGCATCACGCATCGGCAATACCTCGGCGACGCCCAGCTCGACTTCGCCCTCGCGCACCGCCAGGGCGTGCCCTGGTTCGGCGGGCAGAGCGATGTCGCCGGGCACAGCGCAGACAGTCCGACCTTCGGCTATCACCTGCAAACCCTCGACGTGACGGCCGCGACACCCTTCGAGCTTGGCGCGCAGCCGATCCGCTGGCTCGCTACGCTGCACGGCCAGAGCACGCGCAACGTGCTCTACGCTGCCGACTTCCTGGCCATCGGCAACCGCTACACGGTGCGCGGCTTCGATGGCGAGAGCACGCTCGCCGCCGAGCGCGGCTGGTTCCTGCGCAACGAACTCGAACTGCCGCTGGCCGGTTCCGGCCAGGCCCTCTACGCCGGACTCGACCATGGCCAAGTCAGCGGCCCGAGCGCCCAGGCGCTGGCCGGCCGCCAGCTGACCGGCGCGGTGCTCGGCCTGCGCGGCGCCGGCCACGGCTTCGCTTACGACCTCTTTGCCGGCTGGGCGCTGGCCAAACCCGCGGGGTTCAGCACCGCCCGGCCCGTGGGCGGCTTCCAGCTCAGCTACCAGCTCTGATCAATTTCCTTTAGGCACGCCATGCACGCCGCCCGCTCCGACCTTTACGCCGAGACCCCCTCGCATCCCAGCCTCTTTCAGCGCAGCGTGCTTTGGCTGACGCTTTCCGCTCTGATCGCCCAGCCGGTCACCGTTTCGGCACAGGTCATCGCCGCCAGCGCCGGCGCCTACAAACCGCAGGTCGATGCGGCGGCCAACGGGGTGCCGCTGATCCAGATCACCGCCCCCTCGGCGGCCGGCGTCTCGCGCAACCAGTACCAGCAATACAACGTCAGCCCGCAAGGCGTCATCCTCAACAACAGCTCGGTCGTGGTATCGACCCAGCAGGCCGGCTTCGTCGCCGGCAACCCCAACCTGGCGGCGGGCACGGCACGCGTCATTCTCAACGAAGTCACCTCCAGCCTGCCGAGCAGCCTGCGCGGCTACACCGAAGTCGGCGGTGCCAAAGCCGAAGTGATCATCGCCAACCCCAACGGCATCACCTGCGACGGCTGCGGCTTCATCAACACCAGCCGTGGCGTGCTCACCACCGGCACGCCGGTGCTCGGCGCCGGCGGCAGCCTCGACGCCTTCCGCGTCAGCGGCGGGCAGATCACGATCCAGGGGGCTGGCCTTAACGCCAACAACATCGACCAGATCGACCTCATCGCCCGCGCCGTGCAGGTCAATGCCGGGCTTTGGGGGCAGAATCTGAACGTCGTCACCGGCGCCAACCAGGTCGCCTACGCCGACCTCGGCACGCAGGCCATTGCCGGCAGCGGCACGGCACCCACGGTGGCCATCGACGTCGCGCTGCTCGGCGGCATGTACGCGGGCAAGATCCGCCTGGTCGGCACCGAAGCCGGGGTCGGCGTGGTCAGCGCCGGTACGCTGGCGGCAAGCGCCGGCGACCTGTCCATCGACAGCGCTGGACGTATTTCCCTTAGCGGGAGTACACAAGCCACCGGTCGCATCGACCTGAACGCACCGCAGGACATCAGCAACAGCGGCAGCCTCTACGGTCAACAGAACGTAACGGTGACGAGCGGTGGCCTGCTGACCAATAGCGGTAGTCTGATCGCGCAGGGCGACCTGGTGCTCACCGCCGCCAGCGTCGACGCCACCGGTATCCTGGCGGCCGGCATCGATTCTCTGGGCAAGCTCAGTCAGGCGGGGCAGCTGCGCGTCGCCACCGTTGGCAGCCTACGCGCCGTCGGCCAGAATCTTGCTGGCGGCGATCTCGTTTTGACCGGCGGCACGCTGAATCTCGCTGCCGCGCAGACCAGCGCCGGCGGCAATATCGCCCTGACGGCGACGAACGGCGACCTCGACCATACCGGCGGCGTGCTGCAAAGCGGCCGTGACTTGGCGCTGAGCGCCAGCGGGGCGATCCTGAACGACCAGGGGCAGTTGCTCGCCGGCCAGACCCTCAGCAGTCGCTCGGCCAGCTTCTCCAACCGCAACGGCCAAGTCTTCCAGAACGCCAGCGCCAATAGCCAAATCGCCACCAGCGGTCAGTTCGACAACCGAGCCGGCAGCGTCGTCAGCAACGGCAACACCGTTCTTACGGTCGGCGACCTCGATAACCGGGGCGGTACCGTGCAAGCCCAGGGCAGCGCCGACCTGAGCATCACTGCGAGCGGCCGTGTCGACAACAGTGCCGGCGGTAAAGTTTGGGCCGCCGGGACGCTTCAGCTTGCCGCCGTCGACCTGGGCAATAGCCAGGGCCAGATGTCCGCCGGGCAAGACCTGAACGTCAGTGCGACGCAAACCCTCGACAACCGCCAAGGCACGCTGGCCGCGACGCGGAACGTCAGCGTCAACGCCCTGAGCATCAACAACGCGGGCGGCCTCATCGGTGCCGTGACCGGCAGTACCACGCTGAACGCCACCGGCGGCGCCCTCGATACGACCGGTGGCCGCATCGAGGCGGCTTTGGCCCTCGCTTTGACCGCGACCGGACTCGACGACACCGACGGCGTCCTGATCGGCCAGAACGTTCGCATCGACAGTCGGCAGCAGAGCTTCAACAACACGCGCGGCCAGCTCGTCGCGAGCGGCACGCTCGCCATCCAGAGCGGCGCGCTGACCAACACCGGCGGCCTGATCCAGTCCGCCGGCGCGCTTGCGATGGACACCCACGGGCAGCGCCTGAGCAACACTCTCTCGGCCGGCGGGGGGATTCTCGGCCAAAGCACCGTCACGCTGAACACCGGCGATATCGACAACCAGGGCGGCACCGTGCTGGCCCTGGGTGGGGGTGACCTGACCATTACCGCCAACGGCCGCGTCGATAACGGCGCGGGCGGTCAACTCGGCACCGGCGGGACGCTTCGGCTGAGCGCCGCCGAACTCGCCAACGTTCAGGGTCAGATCGCCGCCGGGCAAAACCTGAGCATTACCACAACGCAAGCGATCGACAATAGCCAAGGCACGCTGGCCGCCACGGGCGACGTCAACCTCAGTGCCTCGGGAATCAACAACACGAACGGCGCGATCGGCGCCCTGGGCGGCAGCACGACGGCGACGGCGACTGGCGGCGTGATCGACAATACCGGCGGGCGCCTCTGGGCCGGCCAGAACCTCACCTTGGCCGCGAACACCGTCGCCAATCAAGACGGCAGACTCTACGCGGCCCAGGACGTCAGCCTGACCGCCAACAGCATGACCGGCAACGGCACCCTGCTGGCCGACCGCGACCTGACGATCCGCCTGGACGGCAGCTACACCCAGAGCGCGAGCAATAGCCTCCAGGCCAACCGCAATCTGAGCTTCCTCCTGACCGGCGACCTGATCAACCAGGGCCTCCTGTCCGCCGTCGGCAACCTGACCGTCGGCGCGGCCAACATTGACAACCAAAACGGCGCCACCTTGCAAGGCGATTCGGCCAATCTCACCGCCAGTCACGCCTTCGGCAATACCGGCGCGGTGTTGGCTAACACCGTGAATCTACAGGCCGACAGTCTGATCAACACCGGCAGCATCTTCGGGCAGAACCTTACCGTTACCGCCAATACCCTGACCAACCAGGGCAGCGGTGTGATTGCCGCCGGCACCACCCTCAACCTGTATATCGCCAATACACTAAACAACCTCGACGGCGGCCTGCTGTACAGCGCGGGTGATCTCGCCATTGCCGCTGGCGCCCATCGCGACAGCAACGGCTGGCTCGACACCCCCACGGGCTACGTGCTCAATCGTTCGGCCGACATCGAAGCCGGGCGCGACCTGGAAATCACTGCCGGTACCGTCGACAACCAGCGCACCAGCGTCGTCACCGCCACGCGAACCCTGTCGTCGACGACCACCCTGGCGCAACACAAGGACGGCGCCTGGGATGGTTCGCTCGTCGGTCAGGTCTTCATCAACGGCAGCGCGGTGAACGTGACCACCACCATCGTGACCTGCGACACGCTCGGCGCCAATTGCACGAGCGACACAAGCAGCCAGCAAACCGGTGTGGGGTTCTGGCCTGCGCAGTCCAATAGCGCGGCTGCCCTGGGTACCACGACCAGCGGGCCAGTCCTCGATTGCAGCGCTCCATTCGGCGTTTGCCACCAGGTCACCACCATGACGACGACCACCGTCGCCAATCCCTTTGGCGCGGATTACTGGCATTTGCCGGTGGAGAACGTGCCCACGTTCACCCTCTTTCCAAGCGCGCCCTATCGCCGCAGCGTCTTCATCTCCGATCAATTGCAGGACTACGTCGTCTCCGCCACGCCGGAAGCGCGGATGCTGGCCGGACGGGATATCTATCTGCGCGCCGGAACGGTCAATAACAACGCCAGCCGTATCGAGGCGACCGGCAATCTGCTGGCCGAAGTGATCACCCTCAACAACACCGGCTATACGCTCTACAACAAGGATCACAATACCGCCTGGCATGGCAATTGTTCCGACATCCAGGGCGATGAAGCGGGAAGTCTGGGCAGCTGCAACAGCGGCTGGATCTGGACGATGGCGGTCAGCGACACCATTACCAGTATCAATACCTCGCTCGATGCCGTCTTTCGCGGTGGACAATCGCTTTCGCTGAGCGCCATTACGGTCAACAACCGCACGGTCGACGCGCAGGGCCTGCCGCCCGGCGGCGTGAACCTCACCGTGAACAGCACGGCCCACACCGCGACGACGAGCGTGACGCCCGCTGCCGCGACGGGTTATACGGCCACGCCTTACGTCTTCAGCGTCCCGGTCGGCGGTCTGTACAGCGTCCACAGCGCCCCCGGTTATCCCTACCTCGTTGAAACCGACCCGCGCTTCACCCAGTTCGCCCACTTCATCAGCAGCGACTACATGCTCAGCCGTCTCGGCCTCGATCCGGCCTTGATCGAAAAGCGTCTGGGGGACGGCTACTACGAACAGCAGCTGGTGCGCGACCAGTTGATCAACCAGCGCGGCAAGAGCAGCCTCGGGGGCTACGCCAGCCTCGACGCCGAGTATCAGGCCCTACTCGACGCCGGCGTCGCCTATGCCCAGGCCTTTGCCATCGTCCCCGGCGTCACGCTCTCCAAGGACCAGGTGGCCAGCCTGGCGCACGACATGGTGTGGCTCGAAGAGCGTGTCGTCGACGGTCAACGCGTCCTCGTCCCCGTCGTCTATCTCGCCCAGGTCAGCGCAACCGGCGAGACCCGTGCCGTCGGCGCAATCATCGGCGGTGGCGTTACCACCCAGATCAGCGCCGTCGACATCAACAATAGCGGCAGCATCGTCGCCAGTGGCCAGACTACGCTGAACGCCAGCCACGACATTACCAACGACAGCGGCCAGATCAGCGGGCAGAACATTGCGCTCACTGCGGGCAACGATCTTCACCTTGGCACGGCCACGCAAAGCGTCACCCTCGCCCCTGGCCAGACCTTCACTCGCGAAGGGCTGGCTGGGCGCGTCGACGGACAGAACGTCAGCCTGAGCGCCGGGCGCGACCTGACGCTGGCCGGCGGGCAAATCCAGGCCGGCGACGCGACGCTCACCGCCGGGCGCGACCTCACCATCGGCACGCAGACCCTGGCCACCGAACAACACCTGCAAAACGGCGACAGCCGCTACGACCGTAGCGCCACGACCGAGCGCACCAGCCAGATCGTCACCAGCGGCGACCTCACGCTGAGTGCCAACCACGATCTTGCCATCGTCGGCAGCGACCTCAAGAGCGGCGGCAGCCTCTCCGGCAGCGCTGGCAACGACCTGATTCTGCAGGCCGCGCAGGATCAGGAGTCCGTCGCCTACAACTCGCAGAACAAACGCGTCACCGACATCTACCAGAGCGCAAGTAGCCGCGCCCGGACCAGCACCCTCGACGTCGGCCAGAGCCTCAGCCTGACTGCGGGCGGCGTCCTCGCCAGCGAAGGCGCGACGCTGCGCGCCAAGGAAGACATCGCGCTCGCCGCCACGACCATTGTGCTCGACGCCGCGCACGACCGGCAAAGCAGCGCGGCGCGCTACAGCAGCACCGGTACCGGCGGCCAACAGCAAGCGCAGAGTCAGATCGACAGCGACAGTGCGCGCGGGGGCATCGTCGACGCCGGCCGCAAACTCAGCATCACCAGCAGCGGCGACACCACCGTCGTCGGCAGCGCCCTCGCCGCCGGGCAGAGTGCCACGATCAAGACGGGCGGCAACCTCGCGCTGCTCGCCGCACAAAGCAGCCACAGCGCCGACATCCAGGCCTCCGGCAGCACCCGCACGAGTGCCACCTCGCTCACCTTCAGCGAACGCGAAGTGCGCCAGCTGCTGACCACCATCACCGTCGGCCAGGGTCTCGACCTGCAAGTCGGCGGCAACTTCCAGGCCGACACCGGCGAGCGGCGCGCCGACGGCACGCTCAACGCCGATCGCATGACGACCGCCGGCATCGTGCGCGGCGATAGCCGCCAGCAAGTGAGCGTCACGCGCACTGGCGACGGGGCCAACGCCAATCCGGCCGATAGCCAGGTGCTCGGCAACCTGGCCGCGCAGGGCATCCGCAACGGCAGCAACGAGAGCTTCGCACCGACCGCCGCCAACGCCCCGCAGAACGGCAGCGCCGCCCTCCAGCAATACCTCGCCAGCGGCCTCGTGCAGATCAAGAGCAGCCCGCAGGTCGCCGGCCAACTCCAGGCCGTGCTGCAGAACGGCAACGGCAGCACGCTGACCTACAAGGACGCGAGCGGCAAAGTCAGCCTCACCGTCGCCGGGCAGGCCCAGGTGCAGGCCGTCTATAACACCCTCAAGCTGACCGAAACTTACGACGTCAAGCACTTCGCCGACCAGGGCACGGCGCAGATCGTCACGCTGGTCGCGGCGATCGCGCTGACCGTGATGACGGCGGGCGCCGGGGCGTCGTCGATCGGGGTGGCGATGGCCGGTCAGGGCGTAACCGCGACCATGATCAACGCCGCCGTTGTCGCGATGGCCAGCACGATGACCGGGCAACTGGCTGCCGGAGCGAGCTTCGACCAGGCCTTCGAGGCCGGCCTCAAGGCGGGGGCGAGCAGCGCCATCACCGCCGGCATCCTCAATGCGCCGGTGATCGATAGCGGTGCACCGGGCATGCAAAGCATCAACCAGCTGGCCAACGTGCAGACCACCGGCGCCAACATCGTCGGCAGCTTCAATGCCGATACCTTTGCGCAAAACCTCGGGGGCATGGCCCTACGCGGCGTGGTCAATGCCAGCGTCAGTACCGCAATCTACGGCGGCAGCTTCGGCGATGCCTTCAAGTCGAGCTTGATCTCCGATCTGGCGGCGGTGGGGGCTAATGCAGTGGGGCAAGCTTGGGGCGGAGGCGTTAATCCGGCCATGCAGACCTTGGCTAATGCCGGAGTCGGTGCGGCGGCCGCCAAGCTGCAAGGCAAGGATGTGGTGGCTGGCGCCATCGGCGCTGCCAGCGAAACCATACTTGGCAACCTCGTAGACCTTCCGGTCGACCCTCAGACTGGGCAATACAGCGAGGCGACGAAGGGAGGCTATCAGCTCGCTGCCATGCTGGTTGGCGCGGGCGCGGCGGCAGCAGCCGATAAGGATGGACTCACGGCCGCGCTGGCTGCACAGAATGCGGCGGTGAACAACCGCCTAATGACGCAGGTGGAAAAAGATCGGATCAAACAACTAACTCGCGAAACCGGAATCACGGTAGGGCGCTTGGGCGATGCGGTTTGCGCATTCATCAAGTGCTCCGCGCAGTACTTGAGTACAAGCCCAGAGTATGCAAAAGCGATTGCCCAAGAGCAGCGTGGAGGTGACGACTATGTTGCACTGGAAGTGTTGCGGAAAGCGATATTGGCAAATCCTGAATTCCTGTCATATGGCCGCACTGACAAGGCAATCGACAAGACCAAATTGAGTGTGCAAGCGGTGGGTGCTACCGTTGGCGAGGCCGCCATTGGTGTCGGAAAGGGATTCCTCGAATTTGGCAAGCAGGCGCAGGAAGGGCTTTTAGGAGGAGTTAGCCCTGCCGACGTTCCCAATAATTTCCCCGTCGGTACGCCGGGAGTGACATCTTCATATGTGAATACGCCGGATGTCACAACGCCGAGCAACGAAATACAGAAAGATTTCAAGGATGCGACTGTCGTTGCAGGAACGGCGGCGCTCATTATTGCGCCGGGCTTAGGGGAGCGTGGGGTTGGCGAAAAGGAAGTAGCGACGATAATCGAGACTAAGATTGCCCAACAAATGGGTACGCGAGGATGGAGTGCAGAAGCTATAGAGTCGGTAATTACTAGTCCCGCCAAGACAGTAGTTACCAGAGACACACGATTTGACCCGGTCACCGGAACGCGCCTGAATGACCCCGCCACGGGATACATTTCTCAAGACGGCGCCTATATCGTTAGAAACGACCGTACAGGACAAGTAGTTCAGGTGTCGAATAAAAATGATCCAACATGGAAGGCTCCTTGGGATAAATGATGAAAGCAATTGCCGTTGAAGATCTGCCTCTTGGAGATATTGGGTTACCTACCCGATGGTGGGGGGAGAATCCGTTGTTCAGTATCCATGATGGCTTAGTGCTAATGGAATACTGCGCTAAGAATGGTATAGGGGTGCTTGGGGTTGAGGGGTTTAGTCTCGAAGGAAAATACAGAATCCCAGACATGGATTGCATTGCGGATTTTTCAATGCTGCCTAGCATTGCCGGATCTGCTTTCCAAACTCAATCAGTCGACACGATGAGAAAGTTTCTTAGTAGTTTGCCTATGAAAGAGGTATTTCTGGAATTTGTCCTTGTTGTGCCGTAACAGCAGGCGCAAAAGGCAATGCTCAATCTCTATGTTTCAATTCCCGGTGTTGTAGACCAATCGCTGGCTGCCTCAACCACCATTGAAAATATTAAGCTGCTTACCTTTGTCCAAGTTTTTGCGATAGTCGAGGTCGCCATTGTTTTCCTCCTTCAACGCACGTTGCTCCATTTCACGGAGTATTTTTATAAACGCGGGAAGTGGCGTATAGATTTTTTCATCGAACTGTACATCGACGGGTATGGATTGGGCATTTTTATCATGGAATAGATTGTTTAGCAGATTGATTTGGTGTCGCATTTCACCGCTCGGAATTCTCGAAATAGTCTTATCGGTCACGGCGCTCAGAATATCAGCTTCTGAGATCACTATTGCTCCATCATTTCGGCACAAAATTTTTCCGAGCGACGATTCTAATTTCCGCATCGGTTTCCTAAGGGAAAGTAGATTGTTTATTCTTTCCCTTCTAAGTCTATGATGCTTAATTTCACAGTCCCGAATTAGGCTTGGATTAATTGCGTAGTAAGAATTATTAATGCGCCCACATCTCTTCGCGATGGTTACAATTGATCCAACCAAAAGTTGCCCGGTGTCGTGAACTAATGCAAGCCCTTCGGGACCGTAAAACACATATGCTATGCAGGTTTGAATATCCTGAGTATAAAAGCCGTCGTTTGGATTTTCTTGAGCTTTCAAAAAACCAGCGCCGTCTTGAGATATTTCAAAGTACATTTAGAGTTCCATCATCGAAGGTTTTGTTTTAGAAACTTGCTCAACGGGGAGCGATTCGTCCCAGAACCATTCTCAGCATTTTCGCTACCCATAAGACATCATATCTTCTAGAAGGCGCGCGATTGCTCGTTTGACACAAATCTAATTGGCGAACTTTCCCGTCTATTCTGTGCCAAGTTATTTGAATAACATCTTCGGCCTGCAACGATCGGCACGACACGCAAACCGAATACCCTGGTATTAGTTTCCCCCAGGATCCTCGCGCTGGGCGACGTGGTCAGTTAACGGACTGACGCGCCGGAGATGGGTTAGATTCCCGCAAAGCAAAAGCTGCCGTCAACTTTTTCGTATGTCACAATGCGCATGCCCCCTTTCCCGACGATGTGTGGCTCGTGCATTTGGTTTGGTCGTTCAGGGAGAACGAGGAACCGATGTACAGGTAACTTCAAGAGTTCAGAAATGCACTCACCATGGATGAGAAGCTGTCCAACGCCAGTGTAAACATCTGTCGTTCTGGCTGATGTCTTCACCTCAAAGAGATCAACATGCGCGGCCAAGATGACCGCCAGGTCAATGGCTTGTGCCTTCTGACTGTCACCGGTCTTGTTTAGCAGGGCCTCAAGCGCTTTGACAATATCGCCGTGCTCAACAGTTCTCTTTCCGCCGCCATGCCCCTGGGTAAGAGCTATTCCCGAGTATTCGTCAAAGTACTTGCGTAACTTCAACATGCGTTGCTTGACTGTCGCATTGGCCGACACGTCGGACTTTCCCTGTGCCGAATGGTCCTTACCCGTACGGCTGGAGACTTTCTGTCCCGAAACGTCTTGATCAGAGGCCTCCCCCAATCTCGTCGCGACTTCACGTGCTTCGGCAGCGAATTCACATAACCGATCAGCGAGATTGGGGTCGTCCAAGCTGGCAATAAGGATAAGTGTGGAGGTCAAAGGCCCATCTATCGCTTCGATGAGCCTTGACGCAAATTCTCCAAACACCGCTTTTTTTTGCAGCCCGGCCCTGCCCTTTGTAAGTTTGCCTCGGTGTGCGATGAACACTTCGCCGTTGAAGTCCTTGACGAATGCCCCTGCCATACGACGGTTATAGACGCCGGCAGGAAAATTCAACTGGACTGTAATCTCCAACCAGTTAGATCCACCGGGTTGGCCGAACAGGATGAAGTTGACTAGCTTATCCGGATTCGTATGAGGAGCCCAAGCACGCACTCTCTCGCCGGCCTTGTCTTCAAAGTAGACCTCACCGGTATGGTGGCCTGACGGGTAGGTTATTTCCCTGGTTTCTTGGAAATGGAAGGTATCGCTCAAGTGCGCTGCGAGTTGCTCGTTCAGTGATGCGATCTCGTCTACGTCGGTCACTACCTCAAATGCCCTTTCCATCTTGCTTCCTCTCGATGCGACGTAGCCAAGAATTCTCACGCTAGAGGGCTGTTCTCAAGCCATAAGGTTGATTCATGAGGCGAAGGCAGATAGCCTATTCGTTTAACCTATCCAAAGATCTCGCAATGTGGCCCCATGTCTGGGATAGCCACTTAGGCCGCCGGTCGAGCCAACGGCGTGCCGATTGTTTTGTCTACAAAGTGCAAAATGATTTCGTTCGCGTGATACCCCATTTCGATCTTGTCATGTCCGTCCGCAACCTCAAAATCTGTAATTCCTGCGGACGAAAACGTAAAGCTACCGACTATGTCCTTGCATTGTGAAAAGTTGGGTGCCTCACGTGAGCAAACTATGTTCCCTCGATGAGATCCATCTTCCCCTGAGCAGATTAAAAACAGAAATCTGACTTGGATTCCTGCAAAAAAGACGTCTAGGAAATCCCCTTCTGGTGAGACTTCCAGTCTGATGCTCTTGATAGCTGACTGAGGCGATACAAGGTAGTTTGCGTTGTCGAGGAAACTGGCGAAAATCTGCTTAAGGCGAACATATTGTCTTTCCGCCTGCATCACTCGATGTAGAACGTCGTCCGTGAGTTGCATGCCTGCCATCCTTCGTATGGAATCTATCGCTTTTACTGAAAAGGCCTGATGAGCATTTCCCAGTAATACTCTGCGGCACCCTGTTGTGTCAGTGGCCCGTTACTTCCACCACCATGGAATTGCATGCCAAATGGCTTGAGCTGTAGCACGTAGCCGTCGTCTTCAACGGTGAGCGACTCGTTGAAGCTGTTTCGAGGGGCGTCGCTGGATTGGGAATAGGCTATTCCGCGGGAGCCGAAGTTACCACCGTACCAAACCGAACATTGGGCTACGCGCTTGCCATCTTCGTAGATCGACGCTGCAAAGCTGGTCGCATCCAAGCGCTTGAAGCGGGTTTTGAGGTGCGGATTTCGCTTGGTAAGTTCCTCCAGGGAGCCGTCGAAATAGCGTACGAGGTACTCATAGCTGTCCTCCAAGAACTCGTCCCGTTCGTGGTCATCGAACTTACGTTTCACTCGAAGATTACTTGAACGAGGACCAGGCGCTGGCTCCGTCTGAGCGTGCTCGTCATGGATTGCGGCATTTGGCGCCGGAGCCGCTATGTGGATCGAATTTGCGGCCTCCCGTACATCTTTTGCAACAATGGCAAGAGCTTCGTGCTGATTGGCATACATTGAGACGGCCTTGCCGTCGGTCGGCGTTGCTCTCAAGTGGCCGAATGGAGCGGAGTGCCAATTACACGGGTGGAGAATCACGGGAATGACAACTGCGGTTCCCTCGTTGTGTTTTTCCAGTGCCCTCTTCATTTCATTTTCGAAGCAATAATCCGATGCAAGAAAGTGGGCGCTGACAAGCAGTAAAACAATTTCCGACGACTCCATCTCTGAACTGATGACTTGACCGAAATCACCGCCAGCGGTGATGCGGCGGTCATGCCAAGACGAAATCACCCCTTGGCGTTTCAATAGCGCCAAGTGCGTTTCCAGTTCATTACGAAGTTCCTCATCCTTGTGTGAGTACGAAAAGAACAATTTGGCCATGGCTATTTCGACTGGGTTTCGGGTTAAGAGAAGGTGCGCGTCAGTTGCGCGAGAAACGCGACCAAGTTGCCTCCCGTAAAATCAATATCATTGAGGCGTCTCTCATTCCAGAGCTGAAAAATTTCCCGCTCGTTGGCATTGGGCGCCCTTCCCCCACCTCCACCGGTCACGCAGCCTGGTGTAGTTAGTGTCATGTCAAGTCCTCCCCGCCGGATAGATACGCGCACGCAGATTGAATGCCCATCAGCACGACGCCGCTGTATCTGCTGAGTGATCCACTGCTCGCTCGCCGCTTGGAGGGATCGTTCTTCTTCCCCAATCCTAACTGTAATCATTGTCCGCGCTCATGTTGGAGGATACCGACAGCATGCTTGGTATTCTGGGAATGTTCAAGCCAGAATAAACACAAGGGAATAATCAGCTGCGAGTCATACTGCAGTTGCATCGCATTACTATTTTGAAACATCGCTTATTGCGAAAACCCCAACCACAGACTATGCTTTTGTCACGGATAGATTGAGGGGGGCGCAATGGCGGTCCGGAAAATCGGCATCAACTGCCGCAGCATGACCGGGAGGCATGGATTTTCCGGCGAACAATTCGAGTCTGCTCTCGAACGTGACCTCCTGGACCTCCTGGCATTCGACCTGAACGTTGATCATTGCGAAACCCAGCCGGTCACCCTCTACTACGAAGGCAGCGATGGGCAGAGGCATCCCTACACGCCGGATGTGCTGGCTTTCTACCGCCGGGATGTACTTCCGGCCAGGGATATGCCCCACCTGCTCGTGGAGGTCAAATACCGCGATGAGTATCGCGGTCGGTTCCACGAACTCAAGCAACGTTTCCGGGCGGCTCGGCGATACGCTCGCGAGCGAGGTTGGCAATTTCGCGTGCTGACCGAGCGCGAGATACGGACGCCTTATCTGGAAAACGCGCGTTTCCTGAGGCCATATCGAGACGCTGATTCTGATCCGGGTCGGGAGGATCGGATTCTTGCGTACCTGGAAACCTGCCCCAAATCGACCCCGCGTCGAGCGGTAGATGCGCTTGGCGAGGATGACCTAGAGCGCGCCAGGTTGCTTGCCGTGTTATGGAGGCTGGTAGCCGATTTCCGAGTCGGGGCGGATCTCTTGCAACCGATTGGCATGCAAATACAGATCTGGTCCCAAGTACAGCCATCAGATCGAGTTGCCTGAAAACGCCACGCGCCATTCCACCCCCGATTGTTTTCGCCCAAACGGAGGCTGCAACGTGACCGCCTTTCTCAGCTTCGCACCTGGCACGATTGTCCGCAAAGGCAACCGCCGCTTGGTCGTTGTGGACTGTGAAGGGTTCGATGCTGTCATCGGCCGGGAAGTTGGCACCAACAAGGTTGTTCGGGTCCTAATCAGATATCTCCAGGTCGATCAGTCGCCCAACGCCGCCGTTTTTGTGCCGCGCGATCTCGCTACCGTCGGCGAAACTGAGTGGAGAGAGGTGGTCAACCAGTTCGAGAAGCTCAAACCGCTGCTCAACAAGGCTACCCGGAACAGTTTTTCTGACGTGAAAGCCGTTGCCGATGCACTCAACAGGCATCCAGCCACCATCTACCGGTGGATCGAGGAGTACTCCAAGACCCAGCGGATTTCCGTATTGCTCCGGAAAAAACGTGCCGACACGGGAGCAAAACGCCTCTCCCTCGCCCAAGAAGAGGTTATTCAAGAAGCCATTACAACCCGGTACCTGACCGCCGAGAAGCGCGACGCGGAGACGGTGATCGAGGAAGTCGGCCTCCTTTGCAGTCAGCGGAAACTCAAGAAACCGCACGGCAACACCATCCGAAATCGGATTAGCGATGGAACTTACATCAATCGTACAGTTTTGGCGAAAACTATCTGGAGATATTTCCTAGGTGTCGTCATGTGCGTGGCGATGTGTGCCTGCTCGTGGACTTTTAAGAGGGGCTTTTAGGGCCAAACGAATTTTGGCGCCTAAGCAGGAGAAGCTGGCTTTGGGAGGTTGGCTGGCACGCAGCTACCTGGGTGGCATCGAGCGAGGGAAGCGAAATAATGACGTTTCAGTCAGCAAGCGATTGAATAAGGTTTACAAGCTCAGTGTCTGCTACGTCAACGACGACCGGAGAGGACGCATGGTCCGCCCCCTCAACAATCGCTAGTTTTTGCCTCTCTTGATCATTCTCAAATAGGGCGATAAAGCACGCACGCTTCATACGTTGCTCGCCATCCAGCCCGGTGTACATCAGCGACGTGTCGACGACCCCGTCCACATCCACCACCATTGGCAGCATGAATACCGGCTCCGCCCGGCCGAAAGGCAAAAGCGCCCTAGCTATGATCTGAGCGGCGGAGTCGGCATGCTGCGACACCGCCATGGACATCCCTGTTCGCACGAAATGAGGAAGTTGCTGAGGCGTGGTCTCGGCAACAGGGGCTGGGGGTTCGCCAACGCCTATACTGATAGCGCGGGCGTCGCCTGAGCCCTCAGGCTCTCCGAAAGCCAGTTTTTCCAGAGACCCGTCGGCGTGCCTCATCAGCATCCCCGTTGTATCTGCCGCAATGAGTCGTTCTCGCCAGATAGGTTTTCGTCGGAGATCGGGAAAGCGGACGTTGTGCTCGAAGATATAACGACGAGGGCTCTTTTGGTTTCCGGGATCTCCGTGCTCGATCTGCCCGTTACTGCTTTTCGTCGACCGTCCGGAGCCTTGTTTGGCACTGTCCTTATCGGCCCCTTTTTTCTTCGCCACGCGATCGATAGGGTCACAGCTAAGGGACGCAAACGGAAAAGCGTGCGAGCAAGTGCGCAGGCTGAACACCAGGAAAGAGCTCTTGGGACGACCTGCAAAAGACAGCCAGATACCGGCAACGGCGAGCGTGGTCTTTCCCCTAAACGGGAAGCCTGAGTAGAGGTAGGCGGTCTCTCTCTGAGAGGTGGCTTTTACGATATGAGCGTAGATGTTGGCAGCGGATCGCTGCGCATACGTATCCCGAGCAATGCGAGCAACGTCATGTACCGCGGCGTATTGGAGCCCAGGGGCCAGTTTCAGGTGGAGATGGCCAGTGGTCAGATTAAAATGCTTCTTCAGCCACAGCATCTCTTCTTGAAATGGGGCCTCAGCCAGGCGCTTGATCAAGCTGCTCGACGTTCCGAAATAGAAACGGACCAGTTCAGCGCCAGGAATGATCAACGTTTCATTTTCCGACGCCTTAACCGTCAGACAGTAGGACTGAGTATGAAAGCGATGCCAGGGATGTTCAGCAAAAGGGAGAAGGTAGTTCTTGTCGATGGCGAGCCCGGCTTTTACGAAAGTCGTCGTATCCGGGCTGATATCCAATTCGAAGTAGGAGGGAGTGTACAGCGGAGCTTGCAGCAACCGCCCATCCTGCCATAGGTCTCCAATCCGCATCATCGAGAGCGCGCCCAGAGAAACCCACACATTTCGCTGTTGGGCAATATCGGTGCTGAAGCTCCCAGACAGCGCGAAACCGTCCGGGGAGTCGAGCAAAGGTGAAATCGCCACCTTGATGCACGGCTGCCTGTATTGCCGCACTACACCTGGATATGCAATTTCTCCGAACCAATCCAACCGCCAAACCCGGTGATCTGGGGTGAGGCTGGGGAAGCGCGGCAGTTTCTCCATGGACTCGCCAGTAGCGTTTATCTATGGAGAGTAGCCAAGAGCCTTGTTCAGTAGCTTTTATCGTTAGAATTCACAGCGATGCCCGCGCTATGCGCCTGCTGATCTGCCCAATAACTTGAGCGCACCATCGGGCCGCAGGCGGCGCCGGTAAATCCCATGGCCTTGGCTTCGCGCTCGTACATGGCGAAGGTGTCGGGATGGACGTAGCGCGCCACCGGCAGGTGGTGGCCGGACGGCGCGAGATACTGGCCGACGGTCAGCATCTCGACGCCATTGGCGCGCAACTCGCGCAGCACGTCGAGGATTTCCTCGTCGGTTTCGCCGAGGCCGACCATCAGACCAGACTTGGTCGGCACCTGCGGATAGCGGGCCTTGAAGCCCCGCAGGAAGGCCAGGGAGTGCGCGTAATCGGCACCGGGGCGGGCCTGCTTGTAGAGGCGCGGCACGGTCTCCATGTTGTGGTTGAGGACGTCGGGCAGCGACTGGCCGAGTACCTCGATGGCGATCTCCATGCGGCCGCGAAAATCGGGAACTAGCGTTTCGATCGTGGTGGTGGGCGACTTGTCGCGCACGGCGGCGATCACGTCAACGAAGTGCTGGGCGCCGCCGTCGCGCAGGTCGTCACGGTCGACGCTGGTGATCACCACGTAGCGCAGCTTGAGGTTGGCGACGCTGTCGGCGAGGTGTGCCGGTTCGTTGGCGTCGGGCGGCAGCGGTTTGCCGTGGCCGACGTCGCAGAACGGGCAGCGACGCGTGCAGATGTCGCCGAGAATCATGAAGGTGGCAGTGCCCCGGCCGAAGCATTCACCAATATTTGGGCAGGCGGCTTCTTCGCAGACGGTATGCAGCTTCTGGTCGCGCAGCATGCGCTTGATCTCGCCAAAACGGCCGTCGGCGTTACCCGCCTTGACGCGAATCCACGCCGGCTTGCGCAGCGGCTCGGTAGCGACGATCTTGATCGGGATGCGCGCCGTTTTCAGTTGTCCCTTTTCCTTGACACCAGCGATCTTGCTGGCTGGTTTGGGGCCTGCTGCTGTTTGTTCTTCGCTCATTCGCTCCGCTCCAGTTGTGCTTTGAGGTGTTGCGCCAGCGCCAGCGCCACTTGTGACGGCGTAAGCGAAATACCGAGATCCTTCGTTTGCGTGATCGGCAGCCCCGGATACCCGCAGGGGTTGATCGCCGCAAACGGCGCCAGATCCATATCGACGTTCAGGCTAACGCCGTGGTAACAGCTACCGTTCCTGATGCGCAGGCCGAGCGCGGCGACCTTGGCCGCGCCGACATAGACACCCGGCGCGCCGGCGTGCCGCTCGGCGGCCACGCCCTGCTCGGCGAGCAGGTCGATCACCGCCTGCTCGATGCGCGTCACCAGCTCGTGCACCTTGAGCTGCCGGCGCGGCAGGTTGAGCAGGACGTAGACGACCACCTGACCCGGACCATGGTAAGTGATCTGGCCGCCGCGATCGATCTTCACCAGCGGAATGCCGATGTCGGTGAGCAGGTGCTCGGGCTTGCCGGCCTGACCCAGCGTGTAGACCGGCGCGTGCTCGCAGCACCACAGCTCGTCGGGGGTATCTACCGTGCGCTTCGCGGTGAAGGCCATCATCTCCCGCCAGGTCGGCTCGTAGTCGACGCGGCCGAGATCGCGCAGCAGCAGTTCCGGGGTCATAGCGGGCCGATCCGACGGTTCAGAGAACAACCTTGACCAGGGGATGGCCGGTCAGTTCCCGATAAAGCGAATCGAGTTGAAGTCTCGAGGTTGCGTTGATCGTGCAGGTAAGGCTGACGTACTTGCCACCGCTTGAGGCGCGCATCTCCATCGTCGCACCGTCGAAGTCGGGAGCGTGGCGCAAGACCACGTCGAGTACCGCCTGCGCCAGGGCTTCGTTGGCCAGGCCCATGATCTTAAGCGGGAAGGCGCAGGGAAATTCGAGCAGGCTTTCCTGCGGTTCGGACGGTTCAGGCATCGGCTTTTCTCATCACGTCGTCGCGAAAGGCGCTATACCACGCGTACATCTGCTGCGCGGCGGGGCCGGGGCGGCCGCCGCCGACTGCTTTGCCGTCGAGCATGGTAATCGGCAGCACCTCCTTGGTCGAGGAGGTCATCCACAGTTCGTCGGCGGCGCGCAGTTCGGCCTCGGAAATCTCGCGGACGACGTACGGCATGCCGTGTTTGGCCGCCAGTTCGAGCACCACGTCGTAGGTGATGCCGGGCAGGATGCGGTGGTCCTTCGGCGGTGCCAGCAGCACGCCGTCCTTGACGACGAAGATGTTCGAGGCGGCGCCCTCGGTCAGGTAGCCATCGCGCAGCATGATCATCTCGACGCAACCGGCATCGATCGCCTGCTGGCGCAGCAAGACATTGGCGAGCAGCGCGACGGTCTTGAGGTCGCAGCGCAGCCAGCGGTTGTCGAGCGCACTGAGCACGGCGATGCCCGCTGCCCGCTGCGTCGCCGAGGGCGTCACCAGGGCTGCGGTGAAGATGAAGACGGTCGGCGCGACGCCGACCGGGAAAGCCTGCTCGCGCTTGTCGTCGGCGCCACGCGTCACCTGGATGTAAACCGACTGATCATCTAGGTCGTTCTCGGCAACGATGCGCTCGACTAGGGCGCGCCAAACCTCGATAGTATAGGGGTTGGTGAGGCGGATACCGTCGAGCGTCGTTTGCAGGCGCTGGAGGTGTTCGTCGATGCGGAAGGGCCGCCGCGAATAGACCGGAATCACCTCGTAGGCGCCATCGCCGAACAGGAAGCCGCGGTCGAGCGGCGAGATCTTCGCCTCTTCGATCGGCAGAAACTGGCCGTTCAGATACGCCGTCATGCGTCTGGCCTTGTCAGTTGAACCACAGGCGGATGGTGTCGATCAGGCGCCCGAAAAAGCCGGCCAGCGGGACGGCTTCGAGGGCCACGACGGGATAATCGCCGTAGGGTTTGCCGTCGATACTAACCTTCATCGTGCCGACCACTTGGCCCACCGCCACCGGGGCAATCAGGCGCGGCTGCGCAACAAACTCGGACTTGACCTTGGCCGCGTAGCCTTTCGGCACAGCGACCATGAAATCGCTGACGAAGCCGGCCTTAACGAAATTCTCCTGCCCCTTCCACACGCGCAGGCTAGAGACCGCCTGGTTCTTCGCATAGAGCGGCACGGCTTCGTAGAACTGAAAGCCGTAGTTGAGTAGTTTCATCGACTCCTGCGCGCGCACGCTGTCCGAAGTCGTGCCGAGCACCACCGAGAGAAGCCGGCGCGGCCCGCGCTTGGCCGAGGAGATCAGGCAGTAGCCGGCGGCGTCTGTGTGGCCGGTCTTCATGCCGTCGACGGTCGGATCGAGCCAGAGCAGACGGTTGCGGTTCGGCTGGGTGATGTTGTTGTAGCGGAATTCCTTGATCGAGTAATACTTGGCGTAGTCCTCGGGGAAATCGCGGATCAGCGCGCCGGCCAGAGTCGCCAGGTCACGCGCCGTGGTGAAGTGCTGCGGATCGGGCAAACCGGTCGAATTGCGGAAGCTCGAGGCTTTCATGCCGAGGCGCTGCGCCTCGCGGTTCATCATCTGCGCGAAATTTTCCTCGCCGCCGGCGATCGCTTCCGAGAGCGCGATACAGGCGTCATTGCCGGACTGCACAATCATGCCCTTGATCAAATCCTCGACCTTCACCTGCGTGCCGACCTGGATGAACATGCGCGAACCTTGCGCCTTCCAGGCCTGGTCTGACACCGGCACCAGCTGGTCGATCTTGATCGTGCCCTGCTTGAGTGCGGCGAAGGTCAGATACGCGGTCATGAGCTTGGTTAACGAGGCCGGTTCAAGACGCTCGTCGGGCGCCTGGGCGGCGAGTTCCTGCCCGGAACCGGACTCGATCAACAGCCAGGACTTGGCGGCCAGCGCTGGCGGCGTCGGCAGTTGTTGGGCCGCAGCTAGCACGGGAAGGCAGAGGAAGGCGAAAAATAGGGACCGGAGGAATCGAGGCGTACGCATGAGAAGGGGCTTTTGGCAAAGAGGCCATTATACCAAGGGCCCCATGCGCAACTTGTGGGTGTTTTGTGACAAAAATGCCGCCAGTAATTATTTCGGCGTTTCGTGGAATATGCCCACTCGATCCGACGAGCAAGCCCGTACGATACGGTTTTCGCAGGATTTGCCCGGCAAGAAGCGGGCGCCACGAGACCATGCTCGCCTACTCCCAGCCACTGTCCAATTCGCTCGATCTGCAAGGGGCCTTTGCGCACTTGTCACGGCGCGGCGTCGCCGGAAAAAACCTTGACGAAACTCTGCGCCAGCTGACCGAATCGGCCGGACGCATGCTGAACATCGAGAGGGTCAGCTTGTGGGGCCTGTCAACCAAGCGCTCGATCCTCGAATGCGTCGATCTCTATGAACTTTCCAAGGATCGCCACAGCCGCGGCGCGACGCTACTCGCGGCAAACTATCCGGTCTATTTCCGGGCGCTGGAGCAGGGCGACCCGATCGTCGCTGACGACGCTTTGAAACACCCGTTCACCCAGGAATTCGCTGACGATTATCTCATCCTCAACGGGATCAGTGCGCTGATCGATTCGCCGATTCACGTGAGCGGCGAACTGCAGGGCGTGCTCTGTATCGAACGAGTCGGTACGCATTCCGCCTGGAGCTCGGTGCAACGCCTGTTCGCCCATGCCGTGGCCAATCTGGTCACTCTGGCCATCGTGCAGAATCAGGCCGCGCTGGTCCGCGACGAGCTGCGCGACACCAACGCCCGCCTGCGCGCGCTGTTCACCGGCGCCGCCGACGCCATCGTGGTGACCGACGCGGCGAGCGGCCTGCTCCTCGACGCCAACCGGCAAGCCGAAAAGCTCTTCGACCGGCCGCACGCCGAGCTCGTCGGCATGGCGCTGGGTGATCTGCTCCCGCCTGGTGCGAGCACGCGCCATCCGTATTTGCGTAGCGGCGTCGCCGAGCCGGTCGAGGGCGAGATTATCAACCGTCAGGGGATATGCATTCGGGTGGAAATGACCAACGAGTTGCTCGAACTGGGGAAAAACCAGAAGATTGTCCAGCGTGTTTTTCGGCGTCTTGCGAAGAACTGATCAGCGCGTCACGAAGGTCGGTTTGTAACCCAACGCCAGACGGATTTTTTCGGCCACCCGCTCGGCGTCGGCACGACTCGAATAGGGACCCAGATGCAGGCGGTGGATGCCGCCGCCGGCGTTGATCTGAATCCCTTCGTCCAGCCAGTCGAGTTCGCGCGCCAAGTGCGCGCGCAGGCTCTCAGCGTTGTCAACACTGGCGAAGGCGCCAAGCTGCAGAAAGACACCGTGCTGCGCCACGACCGACGTCGCGGCGCTCCCCGGAACGGATGGCGCAGCAGCGGCCGGCTCGTCGGCCGCCAACTTCTGCGCCAAGACCGCGATCTCGTCGCGTTCGCCGGATGCCGTGGCAAGGCGGAGCGGCAGTCGGTCTGGCGGTTTGACTTGCGCATAGGTGATTCCCGTCGCATCGCCTGGCACGATGGCCTCGACTTCGACCTGGGTGCTGCCGTTGTCGACGTAGCCCAGCCGATAAGCCGCGGCGTATGAAAGGTCGATGATGCGATCAGCGTGGAAGGGGCCGCGATCGGTGACGCGCACGACGACCGATTTTCCGGTGCTCGTGTTGGTCACCCGAACGTACGAGGGAATCGCCAGCGTCGGATGCGCGGCGGTCATCGAGAACATGTCGTAGGGTTCGCCGATCGAGGTCTTCTGGCCATGGAACTTCTTGCCGTACCAGCTGGCGATGCCGCGCTGCTGGAGCGGCTTGACGCTGGTGTTCGGCACGTAGGACTTGCCGAGCACGACGTACGGCCGGTTGGCAAAACGGTGCAGCGGTTCGGCGCGCGGCTCGGCGTCGGGGATCTCATCAAGGTTGTCGGGGATTTCTTCGCCCGGACCATCATCCTTGTAATAGCCGCCACCGCGCTTCTGCACCACCCCTGGCTTCCGGAGTACCCGGGCTTGCGGCCGGCTGGGTTCAACGCTCGGCGTCGTCGGATCCGGCGCACGCACCGGTTGCCCGCCGCAGGCAGCGAGAAACAAGGGCAGCAGCCAGATCGCCTGGCGCCAGCTTCGCTGCGCGCTGCCCGCTCGCCGATGTCTCACGCCCGATCCTCCCTATTGCTTGACCAGCATCCGGTGCGTCTGGATGCTCATCAGGATACCCAAGGCCAGGAATAAGGTCACCAGGGCGGTGCCGCCGTAGCTGATGAAGGGCAGCGGAACGCCAACCACGGGAACGATGCCGCTGACCATGCCCATATTGACGAAAACGTAGGTAAAAAAACTCAGGGTGATCGAGCCGGCCATGACGCGCGAGAACAGCGTCGAGGCGTTGGCGGTGATCATCATGCCACGCGCGATGAGTAGCGTGTAGAGGAGGACCAGGATGCTGTTGCCGAGCAATCCATGCTCTTCGGAGAAAACCGCGAAAATGAAGTCGGTATGGCGCTCCGGGATGAATTCGAGGTGCGTCTGCGTCCCTTCCAGCCAGCCTTTGCCAAAAGCCCCGCCCGAACCGATGGCGATAGTCGATTGGATGATGTGATACCCGGCACCGAGCGGATCGGTGGTCGGATCGATCAGCGTCAGAATGCGCTTGCGCTGGTAGTCGTGCAGCATGGTCCACACGAAGGGCGCAGCGCCGGCGGCGGCGGCGATCATGCCAAGAATCACCTTCCACGGCAGGCCGGCGAAGAAAATCACGTAGAAGCCGGCGGCGCCGACGAGAATCGCCGTTCCGAGGTCGGGCTGCTTGGCGATCAACCCGAACGGCACGATAAGCAGCAGCCCGGCCACCGCGTAGTGGCGAAACTTCAACGCCGCTTCATACTTGTGGAAGTACCAGGCGAGCATCAGCGGCATGGCGATCTTCAGGATCTCGGAGGGCTGGACGCGCGTAAAGCCAAGCGACAGCCAGCGCTTTGCCCCGTTAACCTTGACTCCGAAGAGGAACACGCAAAGCAGCAGGACGACGCCGAGCACATAGAGCGGCACGGCGAAGCGCATTAGCTTCTGCGGCGGCAGGCGGGCAACAGCCCACATGACCGCGACCCCGACCAACATGTTAAGCAATTGACTAAGCGCGCGATTATTGGCGTCGTAGGTGGCACTGAAGACCGTCGCCAGGCCGAAGGCCATCAGGGCTGAAGTAATCAGCAACAGCGGTCCGTCAACGTGTTCGACGAAACGCCCCCATTGGCGCAGCAGAAATTGCTGGAGCATCGCCTACTCCTCCTCGGCCGTTTCGACTTCCTGCGCCGGCCCCTTGGGCAGCTTGCCGAGCAGGTAGTAATCGATCACCATGCGCGCGATCGGCGCCGCCGACTGCGCGCCGAAGCCGCCGTTTTCGACGAGCACGGCGAGCGCGATCTTCGGCTTGTCGGCCGGCGCGAAGGCGATGAACAGCGCGTGGTCGCGCAGTTCCTTCTTCATGCCGCCCTCACGATACTTTTCGCCCCGCAGGCTGAACACCTGCGCCGTCCCGGTCTTGCCGGCCGACTCGTAGGCGGCGCCAGCAAAAGCCCGCGCCCCGGTGCCTTCCTTATTCACGCCAATCAGGGCCTTCTTGATCGCCTCGATGTTTTGCGGCTTGAGCGCGATGGTGCGCAAGGGCTTTGGCTCGATCAGGGTTTTCACGCCGGTCTTACTGTCGGTGATGTACCGCACCAGATGCGGACGGTACATCACCCCATCGTTGGCCAGCGTCGCCATGGCCTGCGCCAGCTGGATCGGGGTATAGGCGTTGTAACCCTGGCCGATGCCGATCGAGATCGTCTCGCCGGCATACCATTTTTGTTGCTCGGGACGCCGGAAACGACGCCGCTTCCATTCCTGCGAAGGCAGCACACCTTCCGACTCGCCTTCGATGTCGACGCCGGTACGACTGCCAAAACCGAATTGCGCCATGAAACGCGAAATATTGTCGATACCAAGGTCGTTGGCCAACATGTAGTAGTAGGTGTCGCACGACTGCACGATCGACTTGTACAGATCGACCGTCCCGTGACCGCCTTTCTTGTCGTCACGGAATTGGTGGCCACCAAAATTGTAGAAGCCCGGATCAAAAATGGTTTGACTGGCTGTGCGTTTGCCCAGTTCCAACGCGGCCAGCGCCATATAAGGCTTAAAGGTTGATCCCGGTGGATAGGCTCCGTTCAGAGCGCGGTTGACCATCGGCTTGTCGGGCGAATTGTTGAGCAAATCCCAGTCGTCGGTACGGATACCATCGACGAAGAGGTTCGGATCGTAGGTCGGGGTCGACACGAGGGCCAGAATACCGCCGGTGGACGGCTCAATGGCGACCAGGGCGCCGCGCCGGTCACCGAATGCCTTCTCGGTAATTTCCTGTAGTTTCATGTCGAGGGTCAGCGTCAAGTTGTTGCCGGGCACGGGTGCGGTACGCGACAGGCTGCGCACGGCGTTGCCGCCGGCATCGACTTCGACCTGTTCATAACCGGTCTCACCATGCAACTGGAACTCATAGCGCTGCTCCAGCCCGGTCTTGCCGATGTGATCGGTGCCCTTGTAGTTCGCTTCCTGTTCGTTGTCCCCGATGATTTCGAGATCGCGCGTATTGATGCGGCCGATGTAGCCGAGCGCGTGCGAGGCAACCGCCCCGAGCGGGTACTGGCGAAACAGGCGGGCCTTGACCTCGACGCCGGGAAAGCGATAGCGGTTGGCGGCAAAGCGGGCGACCTCGACGTCGGTGAGCCGTGTGCGGATCGGCAGGCTTTCGAAGGTCTTGCTCTCTTCGAGCAGCTTGCGAAAACGCTTGCGATCCTTGGGCAGCACTTCGATCAACTCGCCCAGTTCCTCGATCGTAGCATCCAGATCGGCCACCTTCGATGGCGTGATTTCCAGCGTGAAGGCGGAATAATTGCGCGCCAGCACTGTCCCGTTGCGATCGACGATGACGCCGCGATTAGGAACGATCGGCACCAGTGAGATGCGGTTGTCTTCGGCACGCGTCGTGTAGTAGTCGTGCTGGAGAACCTGCAGATAGAAGAACCGGCCGAGCAAAGTGGCGAAGGCCAGCAGGACCACCGCGACGGCAACGGCGAGGCGGAAACGAAAGCGATCAAGCTCGCGGTCCCGGGTGTTCAGCGGGGAATACCGCATGTGCAAAACAAGTCCCTCAGATAGGCCGGTTGGCGTCGCGATCGACCGGCTGATACTGCGGTAGCAGCAGCAGGTAGGTCAAGGGGATCCAGAGCGCGGTGGCAATAAACGGCCCAATGAAATAACCGATTCCGGGCAACCCGTCACCGACGATGGCGCGCGCGCCGAGCTGGATCAGCTGCGCGAGCAGCAGCAGCGGAAGGATATGCAAGGCCTGCTGGCCAAGTGGAAACCACAGGATGCGTCGGGCCGCCGACGAGGCGCCGTAAGCCACCAGGACGTAGGCAAGGGCGTGCTGCCCCATCAGGCTGGCGTCGGCAACATCCATCGCCAGCCCGAGAACGAAACCCCAGCCCATACCGACGTGACGACTCTCGCGCACACTCCAGAAGGCGACGATTAACGCGACCCAATCAGGCACGCCTGGCCAGTAGGCTGTTGGCATGAAGTTGAGCAGCAAGGCAAGCAGCAGACTCAGCACAATGAACCACGGGCGGACCGGTAGCAGGATGCGGGAAGAAGAGAAAGTCGGTTGCATGCGTTACCTCTCAATCCTTTTTCATGCGTCGTTTTTGCAAGCGCGTGGGCTTATCGGACGGTTTCGCCCGCTCTGCCGACGACTCCGCGGTCAGTTCCTTGGGCAAGGCAACGGCGGCGCGTGGTTCGAGCACCATCACCTCGCCGAAGTTCTCCACCCCGGCGACCGGCACGCAGTAGATACGGGCGAAGGAATACGAAGTGTCGCGTTCGATATGCACCACCTTGGCCACCGGGAATCCCGGCAGAAAAACACCATCCAGGCCGGAGGTCACCAGCAGATCGCCATTTTGCACGTCGGCGTTGGCCGGCATGAAGCGCAGTTCCAGCTGGCCGTTGCCGAGGCCGAAGACCACCGAGCGTAAACCGTTGCGCACGATCTGCACCGGCACTGCCTGATCTTTGTCGGTGATCAGCGTCACTTCGGAAACGAAGGGAAACACGCGCGTCACCTGCCCGACCACGCCGGCATCGTCGACCACCGGTTGACCGGCGACGATCTTATCCTGCTGCCCCTTGTCGACGACGATGCGGTGCGAGAAGGGATCGCGTGCCGCATAGAGTATCTGCGTTGCCTGGGCGCTCGCCTGCTGCCGCTCCTTGACGCCGAGCAACCGACGCAGGCGCTGGTTCTCGGTTTCCAGCTGCTGGGTGCGCAACTGCGTCGTCACGGCGTCAAGTTGGGCGCGCTTCATCTGCGCGTTTTCATCCTGCAGGCGGGCCACGCTGGAAAAATAGTTGCTGGCGTTGCCGACGATCTGTGCTGGGGCCTGTGCGGCCTGCTGCAAAGGGTGGGTGAACATGGACAGTGCCTGGCGCAGCAATTCGAGCGTGTGGAAGCGCGCATCGACGACGAGTAGCGCGACCGACAGTGCGACGTAGAACGAGAGCAGCGCCAAAGGCGCCGGTCCACGCTTAAAAAACGGTGGCGGCTGATAGTCCATCAGGAAATAGCGACAAAAGGCGAGGCGCGGAAGCTAAACCGCACCGGCTCAATCCGAGGCGAAAATACTGCCGAGCTTGTCCATCTTCTCGAGCGCCATGCCACAGCCACGCGCCACGCAGGTCAAGGGTTCCTCGGCAACGATCACCGGCAAGCCGGTCTCTTCCATCAACAGACGATCCAGATCACGCAACAGCGCGCCGCCGCCGGTCAGGACCATGCCCTTGTCGGCAATATCGGCGCCGAGCTCGGGCGGGGTCTTCTCGAGCGCCGACTTCACCGCCGAAACAATATTGTTGAGCGGCTCGGTAAGCGCTTCGAGGATCTCGTTCGAGGAGATGGTGAACTTGCGCGGAATACCTTCGGCCTTATTGATGCCGGAGACCTCCATCTCGCGCACCTCGGCGCCCGGGAAGGCCGAGCCGATGTGCTTCTTGATATTCTCGGCGGTGTTCTCGCCAATCAGCATGCCGTAGTTGCGGCTGATGTAGTTGATGATCGCCTCGTCGAGCTTGTCGCCACCGACGCGCACCGAGCCGGCATAGACCATGCCGCCAAGGGAAATCACGCCGACTTCCGTGGTGCCGCCGCCGATATCGACGACCATCGAACCGGTCGCCTCGGAAACCGGCAGGCCCGCCCCGATCGCCGCAGCCATCGGCTCCTCGATCAGGAACACCTGGCTGGG
>Ga0209125_1000519_pt1 | contig 48484 bp, 74 predicted proteins | sample BarGraIncub1131A_FD_184503 | JGI IMG/M metagenome (GOLD analysis project Ga0209125, IMG submission 184503) | Arctic peat soil microbial communities from Barrow, Alaska - Barrow Graham LP Incubations 11-31A (SPAdes) (version 2) | ecosystem: Environmental > Terrestrial > Soil > Wetlands > Peat... | reverse complement strand
GAGGGGGGATGGGTTAACGATCCTGATGATAAAGGATTAGAAACTTTTCGAGGTATTTCCCGTAAGTTCTGGCCCAATTGGCATGGATGGGTAATGATTGATAACGCTAAAAATTATACCGAATTTCCAAAAAACCTATCCAGAAATGAAGACCTTAATGAATTGGTGGCTGAATTTTACAAAGAAAACTTTTGGGATAAATGGCAAGGCGATAAAATAAATAACCAATCAATTGCAAGTATTCTTGTTGACTGGTTACTGAATAGCGGTAAATGGGGGATTATCATACCTCAAAGAATCATGGGATTAGTCGAAGATGGAATAGTTGGTCCAATGACACTGAAAGCCGTAAATACCGCAAATCAAAAGGGATTATTTCAGGATATTAAAAAAGCACGTGAAAAATTCTTTTGGGATATTGTCAAAAATAATCCAACACAACAAAAATTTATCAAAGGTTGGCTTAATCGATTGGCAGACTTTACATTTGCCGAATGAGTGACGAAATAAGGCAATTAATTGAACGCTTAAGAATTGAAGATGATGGAAATTAAAATATAAACATATGGCAAAAATTAAAGTAGTCGATAATATAATCGATGGAGTAAAATACCATCATACACAGTATTTATATTTTTGTAATGGATGTGGACATGAGCACGCATTTAGTTTAAAATCGGAAGGCGGAAACCATGATTTCAATATGGATTTAGAAAATCCGACAATTTCTCCATCCTTGCTTCAAAAATTTATACCCGGAAAAACATGCCATTCTTTTATACAAAATGGCAAGATTCAATATTTAAATGATTGTTTTCACCACTTGGTAGGACAAACGGTTGAATTACCAGAAATATGAAAATAATTAAAGCCGGATTCTGGCAGGAATTACACCCAGATGGTAGCGTAACAGATTCATTTATGAGGTTTTTAGAAACTTTGTTTTTTATATTCCTTTGCGCTTATACTTTCTTTTCATTCGTTTACTATGAATCACATTTTCAGGAATATACAAAACTATTAACTCAAAATTGCATTACCGAACAGTCGTATAACATGCTTATTTCTCAACTCAAAATCATTGATTGGGATATATTTATGATATTGGTAATTGCAACCGTAGTACCTAAAGCTATTCAAAAGTTTGCCGAAATGAAAACCGGAATAAAAGACAGTTCAGAAACAACAGAAACCACAACAAAAACAGAAAAATCAATAACACAACCATCATGAATAAATATCTAAAGTATGCCATTTATGCACTATTCGCAGGAATGTTAATTATCATCATTGTCCAATATTTCAAAATAAACAGTAAGGATAAAACAATCGATTTGCAGTCAGTTGCGTTATTAATCGCCAATGACAGCGCGAGGGTTTACAAAACGAAAACCGGACAGGTTTACTCTCAATTAAATTCCGTTGTGATCGAATCGAATGTGTTAAAAAAGTCACTTGAATTGACCGGCTTAACGATTAAAGAACTAAGACAAAAAGACATTAAATGGCGAAACATCACCGCTACATTACAGGCAGAATTAGAGGCGTCAGGACGCATTGATTCAATCCCGTTATCCGATACGGTTTACATTCACGACGGTATTTCAGAGGCTGCAAAACACTTCGCATGGACAGATGACTACCTGACATTAAGCGGATATGTAAAAATGTACACGATTAACGATTTAAAGCATGATTACAAAGTAAAATTAAATTCAATAACCGAAACCAAAGGAAAAGAAACAAAGATTACCATTTATACCGATGACCCGAACGCTAAAATAACATCAGGTTATCAAATAGACGTAATCAATAAAACTTCATGGTACAAAAAATGGTATGTGTGGGGGGCCGCCGGATTGGTTGGCGGTTATTTTATCACAAAGTAGTTTTGAATTGTCGAATAAATTATTAAATTTGCGTATCGTTTTTAGAAAGTTTGGTTAGTTTGAAATTTGCGCCTGTAATCGCCCGATTACAGGCGTTTTTTCGTTTAAAACATGTTCTACAACACTTTTTGTAAAATAGATGTAAATATATTAGGTGTATATAAAACTTATACTTAAATTTGTACTACAAACTTTAAAAATGACAAAATGGAAACTATCACGATAACAAAAAGAACAATAAAAGGCAAGCCGGTTTATAATAAAAGATTTGACCAATATGATAACGGATTCTGGGGGCGTAAAATTTCAAAGAAAGAATATAACGAATCTAAAAATCATCCGGTGTTTATGGATTTTTCACATAAACAGGGAAATCACATATTAAATATTGATGAAAGAATTTGCTATGAAAATTAAAAATATGCAAGGGAATATATACAGAACCATCAGAATGATATTTGATCGATCTGATATATCGACAAAATTCAAACTTAAAGTAATATTAAACATATGGACTGGCAGAAATTAAAAACACATAAAGAAGAAAGGTGGAAGATCACATATACAAATAATTTAGGATTGGCCACTAATTACAGATTCGTTTATATGCAAATGGGATTTAGTTCGAAAGAATTAGCAGAAAAGGAACTTAGGTTAATACTAAAAAGAAAAACCGAAAATAGTACAGATCACGATTATCGCGTTGAGTCTTATATTTCAAATACGCTTGATATTCCAATAAATCCATTTAAAGAAGATTAATTTAAAACAATTAAAAAATGAGCTACCAAAAAATCAAACTCGACGGCACGGCATCCGAAAAAGCAGGACGCAAACCACTTCCAAAAGGAGAAAAGAAATTGAAATTCACCATGTACGAATACCCTAAAATAATCACTTTAAACGGAGGCATGTATAAGATGAAAGAAACAATGTTAAATAGTTTAAAACGATAGCCATGTGGGAAATAATCGTACTTGCCGGAATACTGGCAATTTTAATCGGATCTTTATTAATGTCTAAAAACAAATAAAATGGCAACTTTCGGAATAATTATTTTTTGCATGATTGGCTTTCTCTGCATTTTATGGGGAGTAAACAACAAAGAAAAACGACGCATTAAAAAGCAAGTTCATGATAAAACGGTTTGGCAAATTAGAATGCTGAATGAAAGAAAACACATGAGCACATTATTTTAATTATAAATTTCACTTTTAAAAACAATTATTATGCAGCACAATCACACATCAAGCGCGTCGAATGGAGTAAATATTTACGAGCGCAAACATTTAGGGGGGGGGTAAGTATTATCAGCGAGGTACAGCGAAAGATATCGCGGTCGGAGACACCTTTGTCGATGGTAAAGTTACGCTATCGGTTGATAAAGTAATATCACTAACCGACGTTAATGGTAAATGGGATAATCCAGAATTAGCAAAAAATAGCCTTTATGAGGCCGAAATGACAGACAATAATTTTGTGTTTGTACTGCCAAATTATTAAAATATCCGAGGTTTAGTTGAGCCTCCGATTTGTTATAGTCTGGTTTTCTTAGCCTACCATAGCGATACAGACACCTTTTTTTGTAAATGCCTCCGGTCATACTGGATTTGATCGGAGGCGGTCAGAAACAAAACATGTTTAACAGCAGTTTTCTACACGCATATTTCTATTTTATATACATTTGATAAACTTTTAAAAACGATAATAAAATGACAGAACAAGTATTTTTACCGGCAGAAATTGAGCAAATGGCTCAAAACGTTTCAATCGAAAAAAGAAACGAAGTACAGGCAGTTTTAAACCACGTATTCAATGGCGTTACCAAAATGCGCGATCAATTGGATTTAGTCGTAGTGACTGATGAAAATGACAAAACGTCCATGAAGATGGCCAATACCATCCGGTTGGGAGTCAGGGATGCCAGAATCCAGGGCGCAAAGGAATTTGATGCGAAGCGCGAAGAATTGAGAATTAAAATGTTATCTGATAAAACCGAGGATTCACTCTGGCTTAAATCAAGACAGGTAATGGAGATTCTTACAAAAGAAATTGAGGCTAATGCAAAATGGAAAGAGGAAACAAAAGAACGCATTGAGGCAGAGCGTAAAGAATTGAAAATACACGAGCGAATTATGAAAGTGTTAAAATTCAGTTCTGATGTATTTAGCTCTGAATTTGAAAACATGTCAGATTCAATGTTTGATTTGTTTTTGTCCGGACTTGAAAAACAGTATAACGACAAAATAGAGGCCGAAAAACAAGCCGAAGCAGAACGGATTGAAAAAGGAAGAATTCTACAACTTTTTGCAGAGCGCAAAGAATCTATTATTGATCTTTGGAAATATGTCACAGCTGAATATAGGAATATGAATCTTGGTGAACTGTCAGATGAACAATGGAATGACTTAAAGACCGCCTTAACCGAATCAAAAATTTACGAGGACGCCGAAAATGAACGCGTGAGACTTGAAAATGAAAGACTTCAAAAAGAATCCGAACGCAAGGAACTTGAATTGAAGGCCGAGCGCGAAAAGGCAGAAAAGGAATTGAAACTGCAAAAGGAATTAGCAGAAAAAGAAGCTAAAAGACTTGCCGATATTGCAGAAAAACAACGTATCGAATTAGAGGCAAAACAAAAAACTATCGAAGAAACCGCACGTATCGAACGCGAAAAGGCAGAAGCAAAACAGGCTCAATTAGAAGCCGAAATTAAAGCCAAAAACGAAGCCGAATTAAAAGCGAAGCAAGATATTGAACGCAAAGAAAAGGAACGCATCGAGGCAGAAAAACAGGCCGCAAAAGCACCGGATAAAATAAAGCTGACAAAGTGGATTGAATCACTTAATATTGCAATACCGAAAACAAATGATTTATCCGCAACCGTTACCGCCTCCGATATTTCGGCAAAGTTTGAAGGGTTTAAAAAGTGGGCAAAATCCGAAATCGAAAAACTTTAAATTTAATTTAGTCGGTATTATAGAACATGTTTAACAGCATGTTTTGTAATACCGATTATCATTTAACTTATCTTTGAAGTACAATTTAAAAACGATACAATGAAAATTCAAGTTAGAACAAATCCAGTATTCGAAGAGGTTGAGTTAACACTCCCTTATTATTGCAAAGGAACAGCAGTAAAATGCCATTACTGGAAAGTATTTAGTGAATCAGAAGCGCTGCATGTCGTGTCATCAGAAACGGATTATCCACAAATCGAAGTTTACTCTTCTATTCATGCTCTTGGTTGCGACCGCATCAAATGCACCAAAGAAGAATTTGACGCCGAATACGCCGCAACGTTGGCGGTTTTCACCTCAAAACTTTAAGTCATGAGCTACAATTTTACATATGTTTCCGAAGTCGGAAAAGAACATGATTTAGAATGCGAAGTTTACACAACTCCATTTGTTTCCGGACGCAATTACATGAGTAACGGAGACCCCGGTTATCCAGACGAAGGTGGGGATTTTGATGTTTATTCAATCAAAAAGAACGGAATTGAGTTAATCAATAGGTTAAGCTCAAAACAAGCGGGCAGAATACAGGATCAACTACTTGATTTTCTTGACGGATATGACGGAGATATTTGATATTAATTAACACAAATATAGTGAATTACGAAAGTTTTTCACTATATTTACACTTTCAAACACTTTAAATTTAAAAACGATGATTATTAAAAAAACAGATTCTTTTCCAAAAAGACCGGTAATAATACTGATCTATGGCAGTCCTGGAGTTGGCAAAACTTCGCTTTTCAACACTGCAAATACTCCAATTCTTTTAGACTGTGATCGTGGAGGCGACAGGGCAATTTTCAGACAAGACACAATCGTAGCATCAAATTGGAAAGATGTAATTGTAGACGAGCAGGAAATTAAGCACTACAAAACATTGGGAATTGATACCGCCAAGGCCGTGCTAGATGATTACCTTATGACATACGTGGCCGAAATGGATTACAAACTCAAAACCAATAAATTGAAAGCGTACGGCGCAATTGGAGAAGAGTTCAAAATGTTCATTAATCGCAGACGTGGTGAAGAAATCGACATTGTTATTTTAGCTCATGCCAAAGAAGAAAAAGAAGGTGACAATGTGAAAATTTCACCTGACGTAACGGGCGGTTCAAAAGATTTACTTTTACGTATTTCCGATCAGGTTGGTTATATGTATATGGCAAACAATAAGCGAACAATTCAGTTTGATCCAACCGATAGAACTGTTGGTAAAAACGTTGCAAGGCTTCCAATTATGGAAATTCCAAACGAAACAGATCCGGCTTTTAAAACTTGTATGACTGAAATTATTGAATCGGTTCGCAATTCAATTCAATCAATGACCGAATCACAAAAAGAAGCAATGATCCAGATTGAAAGGGTTCAGGATTTGATCAACGAAATGACCACGCCGGAACATGCCGAAACGATCAGCGAAGAAATTGCAAAGCTTCCAAAAGGTCAACAGATCGGGTTCAGGTCTGTTTTTAAGAGCAAAATGGAGATTGTTAAAATAGGCTACAATACAACATCAAAGAAATTTGAACATGTCTAACCTACAATTTAGAGTGACTACAATCGAAGCATTCCGAAGATTCATTCAGGGTACTTCGATTTACTCAACAGAAGAAAACCTTTTGGAGACATTGACCGGACAATTTACCGGAAATGAATACACCCGAATTGGCACGGCTTTTCACAAAATAGTTGAATCTGGAGACGTAACAATTCACGAAGGCGATTTGCGAAGGCTAAGGATAGATGAATTTGACGTTTTAATGAACCAACAGCACATTGATATGGCTTTGCAGTATAAAGCCGAAAATAAGGGTTGTTTTCACGAATTACGGACTACTAAAAAGTATTTGATTGAAGGGATTGAAATAACCGTATCCGGTGGACTTGATTTACTTTTAGGTAATTTAATTCGGGATATTAAAACAAAGTATTCAGCAATCAGAACTGAAACCGACTATACAGATTCGTATCAGTGGCGTTTTTATCTTGATTTATTCGACGTTCCGAAATTCTGCTATGATGTATTTGAATTTAAAGGGTACAAAAAAGAGCGGGATTTGTATGATGTCAGTAAGCTAAAGTTAATCCGACACGAACCGATAGAATGCTTGGAATACGCCGGAATGAGAAAGGATATTGAAAAGCTATTAACTCAATTTATTGAGTATTTACAATTCAGAAATTTAATGTATTTGTTCGATGAAAAGTAGCGAAATTGGCAGTCATTCCAAACTATCAAAATTAAACGGTAACGACAGCCAAAAAATAAAAAAATCCGGCATTATTTCACCGGATCTATCTAAACTTAAAGCGATTAAATTAAACGATAAAACAACTATTTACAAATGAAAAACGAAGGCGCTAAAATTGCAGTAATTTCAAAATGTTTTATAAAAAATAAAACTAAAAATGGCGATATTTGCAAACAGTATTTTTTGCTTTATGTATCAGATACCGAACCGGATGAATTAAGTTTGCAAATTTATAAATTTGTATTATCATCAGATAGGGAACTTTATTACGATTACATTAAAGCAAGGGAATTTAACGGAAAAACATTATTTTTTCAAGACTTTGGTATTCGTATAAGCACTTTTGAGAAGGCGCAAAAACTATTAATGCAAAATCAAAAACTATTCAATCAATGAAAGATTCTGATTACTTCAAATTAATCGAATTGGCAAATGTCGGAGGTGGTTTTATTCCGGCAAACGAAAACGCTTCGGAGCTTTTAGATCAATCCCGTAAAGGTGAAATACTTTCATTCAAAGAAGTAACAGCCCGCGACATTTCAATGCATCGCTGTTATTTTTCATTGCTTAATTTCATCTACAATTACCTACCTTTGAAATTCAGAAAGGCAGTACCCGAAGATAAATTTTACATCTTCATTAAACATTTAAAAGGCGAGTATGCTGTTTTGTTTGACTTTTCGGACGGCACAAAGATGGTTGAGTATGAAAGTATCAGTTTCGGAAATATGTCGCAAAAACGCTTTGAATCGTTTATACGGGAGCAGTTACCGTTTATCTACGAAAATGTAATAGGTAAATTCTTTGAAGGTGAAATTTATGATTCGATTATTAACACTATCGAGAAGGAGTATGAACGATTTATGGCAAAACTTTAAATTTATTTAAATGAAAAAACTACTTTTATTTCTATTTTTACTCTCGATTTTAGACTCGTGTGTGACGGTTAAAAGATCACATTCAAAAACGATGTATGCTAAAAGGGCGGCGTTTATTAAGTCACACGGGGAACCGAGAAATGAATTTTTTGATCGTGCAAGGCCAAACGTATTTAGATAATTACTATATTTGTACCTAATAATATCCGTTGAAGTTATTTGAAAAACTGTTAAGACGTGGGTTCGACTCCCACCACCTCCACGCTAATCGCCAATTAGTAACGTTTCTTCCTGTTTTCTTCGATATAAAAGAAACTTGGCTCCGGGGGTGACTGGTTTTGATTAGCAGAAAAGTAGATTAATCGAGGGTATTACAGCCAATAACAGGCAAAACAATTGAAATGAAAATGGCGGCTTAGGGCTGTACAGATTCAAAATTCAGGTTCGGTCGGTCAAAAGAAACCGATAACAGAGTAAGCCAATTAGTTAAGCTAATCACCTGAATTTATTTTTAAAATTTATTTGAATTGTCAAATTAATTGATTAATATTGGGATTGGATAGGTGGAAGTAATTACCCACCGATAAGGGAAACCAGAACTCCCTTCCAATTCCTTTTTGTTCTGGGTATTTTAAAAACTGGTTAACATGAAAGAGATTAAATTAACACAAGGTAAATTTGCATTAATAGATGATGAGGATTTTGAACGCGTAAATAAATTTAAATGGTACGCACATAAAGTTAGCAATACATTCTATGCAAGAAGATGCATAACGATTAACGGCAAGTGTAAAACACAGCTAATGCATAAATTAATAATGGGGGACAATCCACAAAAATTAGATATAGACCACATTACCGGAGATGGATGCAATAACCAGAAAGTAAATTTGAGATTTTGCACAAGATCTGAAAATATGATGAATCAAAGATCGCAGGTTGGGGTATCATCAAAATATAAAGGAGTTTGCTGGTTTAGGGCATCTAAAAAATGGCGGGCGTATATAAAAAAAGAGGGAATATGTATTCATTTAGGGTTGTTTGCATCTGAAATTGAAGCATCACAATCATATAATGTGGCATCTATTAAATATTTTGGAGAATTTGCCCATCAAAACGTAATGCCATAAAACTATTTTTAAACATATTTGAATAATGATTAATGAAATTTAGTTTTATATAGAAAGTTTTTTATCTTTGCAATATCAACCGGATGAAAGTTCCGGTTTTTATAACATTTGAAAAGTAAAAGAAAAATGACAGACGAAATTAAAAAACGAATAAAAGCATTGGGACTGAAAAAGTCACATGTTGCATTAAAGATTGGAGCCTCAAATTCTGAACTATCGCATTTCCTTTCTGGGAATAGGGGATTGGCCATTGAAAAATTGGCAAAACTTAGGATTTACCTGGGATTAAATTAATATTTTTTTTGAAGTTTAAAGTAAAAATAAATTTACGATATTATGGCAAAAGATCCGGCTTTTTTATTTTACCCTAATGATTATTTAGGAGGCACAATGGGAATGACTTTCGAAGAAAAAGGTGCATATATTGAATTGCTAATGCTTCAATTTAACAGAGGTCATATGACCTCACATATGATAGGTCAAACGATTGGTCAACTTTGGAACACAATACAAATAAAATTTATTCAGGATGAAGAAGGTTTATATTACAATATTAGATTAGAAGAGGAGCAAAACAGGCGTAAGTTATTTACAGACAGCAGGAGAAATAATAAATTAGGAACGAATCAATACAAAAAAGAAGAGGGTCATATGACCTCACATATGGAAACTGAAAATGAAAATAGAAATACTACTTCTTATTTAGTAATATATAATACAATTAAGGAAAAAAATGAAATTTCAATTCCTGAAGGATTCGAGCCTTTAATCTTAGAATGGTTAAAGTATAAATCAGAAAAAGGACAATCGTATAAAAATACTGGACTAAAATCATTTATTAAAGGATTCATTGTTGATTCAGGACAAAATTTAGTAATTGCAAAAGCCATGCTTCAAAATTCAATGTCGAAGAATTATGCCGGATTATTTCCTCCAAAAAACATCAACGGTAAGGAATATAAAATAGAACAGCCAAAACCTGAACGAATTCCAGTGACAGAAATAGGAAAAGGAATGACAGGTGAAGAATACTTAACTTACGGACTTAAGCCTGAATATAGATGAAAATTGTAGCCAAATCAACACGACAGGAATACACAGTCGATTTTGCAAAATATAACGGGACCGAATCAACTCAATGTCCGGCGTGTTCTGCCAACAGGAAAAAACAAAAAGACAAATGTTTCAACTGGAACCATAACGACAAAGTAGGAAAGTGTCATAATTGCGGTGAAGCATTTTATGAGTTCAAAGATTTTCAACCAAAAGAGAAAACATTTGCGCGTCCTGAATGGCACAACGGAACAGTATTGAGCGATAAAGTTGTTAAATATTTTGAAGGTCGTGGAATTTCTCAATTCATTTTGCGACAAATGAAAATCACGTCCGGTATAAATTGGATGCAGAAATTTGAAAAGGAAGTAGAAACAATCAACTTTAATTATTTCAGAGGTGAAGAACTAATCAATGTAAAATATCGCGGGCCAGAAAAATCATTTGGTTTATTTAAGGGCGGTGAATTGATACTATACAATCTGAACGGAATTAAAAACAATGACTTTGCTATTATCGTTGAGGGCGAAATTGATTGTCTTTCATTTATTGAGGTTGGCTTGAAAAATTGCGTATCGGTTCCAAATGGGGCAAAGAATTTCGACTTTATAGATCAATGCTATGATGATATCGAAAGAATAGAAAAATGGTATATAGCAGTTGATTCAGACGAGGCTGGCGTTCAGCTACGGAACGAACTAATAAGGCGAATCGGTGCAGAACGTTGCTTTTTAGTCGATTTCAAGGACTGCAAAGACGCAAATGAATATCTTATTAAATACGGGAAAGAAGAGCTAAAAAACATACTGGAAACAGCAAAAGAAATACCCTTAGATGGTGTTTTTACCGTAGCGATGGAATGGGATAAAATGTTGCATGAGTTCAGAAACGGCAAACGATACGGAACTACAACATATTTTGAGAAATTAGATAAGCATTGGCGGTGGAGGCAAGGGGAGGTTACAATTTTAACCGGATATAACAATGAAGGTAAATCATGTTTTTGGAACGCATTACAGGTTAAAAAAGCCGAAAAAGAAGATTGGAAATTTGCAATGTTTTGTCCTGAAAATTATCCGGTAAGTGAGTTAATAGATGAATTGATTCATTGTTATACAGGAAAATCAACAGATAAAAGATTTTCAAATGTAATGAGTGAAGATGAATATCGTGACGCTGCAAACTTTATTAATGAACATTTTTACTTTGTCTTACCAGAAGAGGATTATCAATTAGATGGGATACTTTCACGATTTAAGTACTTGATACGGCGTTACGGCGTTAATTGTTGTACGGTTGACCCTTACAATAACATAGATCATTTAATGGAAAAAGGAGAGCGAGAAGACCTTTATATTAGCCGGTTTATGACTAAATTGAAGAAATTCAGCATTGATAATGATGTTTGTTTTGGATTAGTTGCTCATCAAACTACTCCATTTTTTCAAGGAAAAGAAAATTATCCTCAACCGGATATTTACAAAATAAAAGGCGGTGGAACATTTTCAGATAAGGCGGATAATGTTGTGAGCGTTTGGAGGCCGTACCGAAAAACAGACTATGCAGACAAAACCGTTAAAATAATTATCGGGAAAATTAAAAAACAACGGTTAGTTGGGATACCCGGCGAGGTTGATTTTCAATATGAAATAACAGAAAACAGATATTATACAGAGATTCAAAGGAATAATTTTCCAATGAATAATTATATTGAACCGCAAGAAATTGAATCAGTTGATAATTTAAAATTTTAACCATGAAAGAGCCGCAAGAAGTAAAAGACAAAAACAGGAAACTATCCCTTTTAATCGAACAATTAAGATTTTTAATATTTAAACAAAAAGCAAAATGAAACAGAAAGAAAAAATCAACATTGCCCCAGTAAAGAATGTTTGGGTTTGTGCCGGAAAGGATGGAGTTTGTGATTTTAGCACACTAAGCTATTGGCGTCGCGATAGTATTTTTAAGTTTGCGAATGACTCTAAAATAGCATGGAAAGAATGGAGAAAATGGGGATGGGTATGCATTAAGGTAGATTTAACACTCAATCATATCGTAAAATGATAACCCAAGAATCCGACCGCATCAAATCATTATTCCCAATACTTAACCACGTGTTAAAAATGAAAAACACGTATTGGTCAATAGTCCACCTTCGAGATGCAATCGAAATGATGGAAAGCGGAAATACAATCGAATTTTATGAATCGGTTTTAAAACAATTAGAAGATGAAAGCAAAAAGAGTTGAGTGTGATAATTGCATAAACTTTACATGGCCAGAATTATCATATCGTGGGTTTATAAAAACGAACGCTAAATGCAAATTAGGAAAGCGGGTAATGTTCAGGGTTGATAATTCATTCCCGTATTCAGAGTGCGGTTATTTTCGGTACTGCAATGATTTTAAAGCTAAATAAAATGACTGATGATCTTAAAACGAAAATAGAAAACAGGGAAACCGAGATTCAAAGAGCCTACGATAATACACGATTTAAGTTAATTGAATTAGAGCAAATGCAGGTCGAAATCATACAAAAGATTAAAGATCAGGAAAGAATTATAGGGATATTGAAACGGTGTGCAATGCAGCAGGGAATGCTGCATATTTTATAGAAACATGTTATTAAACATGTTTGGTCTATTTAACACTATTATTGACTTATATTTGGTCCATAATTAAATACTAAAAACGATAAAAACGATGAATGAAGTAAAAGACAATTATTTAGAATTTTTAAAAACAAAGCAAAAGACTCAAATTGTATCAGGGTTCGATATTGACGAAAGCGAACTTAACCCGATGTTAAAACCGTTTCAGGTGTTTACGGTAATAAGGGCGTTAAAACATGGGAAGTATGCTATTTTTGCTAATACAGGATTGGGTAAAACACCAATGCAGTTAGAGATTGCAAAGCAAGTTACATTAAGAACCGGAAAACCATCATTGATTCTTTCTCCGTTAGCTGTATCAGGTCAAACAATTGAGCAAGGAGTTAAATTCAATGTTCCAGTCGAACGTCTCAAAAGTGACGTATTCGGTCATGGCGTATATATTTCAAACTATGAACAACTTGAAAATATCGACTGCGATCAATTCGGATGTGTTTGTTTAGATGAAAGTTCAATTTTGAAAAATGAATCCGGGAAGTATCGGAATCTATTAATTGAAAAATTCAAGAATACTCCATATAAGTATTGCTTTTCTGCAACTCCATCACCTAACGACCCGATGGAATTGGGTAATCATAGCCAGTTTTTAGATGCAATGAACTATAATGAAATGTTGGCAATGTTCTTTGTGAATGATATGCAACAGACTCAAAAATGGCGATTAAAAGGGCATGCAGTTGATAAATTTTACGAGTTCGTTTCTTCGTGGGCTATCATGTATTCGCATCCTAAAGATATAGGATTCGAAGCGGCAGAATTTGATTTGCCGGAACTTGAAATAATCGAAGTTCAGGTATCAACTCCATTGCCAGAGGGCGTAATGTTTCCAGGTATTGCGGTAAATGCAACCGATTACAATTCAAGTTTACGCGAAACAGAAAACGAAAGGATTAAAAAAACTATTGAAATAGTTCAGTCACTGCCAAAATCAGAGCCGGTTATTATTTGGACAAAGCAAAATGATGAAGCTAAAAATATATACAAACAATTAACCGCATTAGGTTATGACTGCCGGAACGTTCAGGGCTCAGATTCAAACGAAAAAAAGGAAACTGATCTACTTGGGTTCGCTCATAACAACTTTCAAATTCTGATTACAAAAGAATCAATTGCAAGCATGGGATTGAATTATCAAAATTGCGGTTATCAGATTTTCAATTCGATTGACTTTAGTTTTGAGAAAGCATTTCAGGCAATGCGTAGAAGTTGGAGGTTTGGCAGAACTGAAAAGGTAACTTGTTGGATGGTCACAACAGACAGAATGATTAATGTTATGAAGATTCAAAACGACAAACAAAAGTCATTTGAAGCGATGCAGTTGAATATGGTTAAAGCGATTACTAAAAACTTAAAAGGACAATTAACAAATTATGCTATGAATTCATTGGATTTAAAAACGGACAAATTTTTATTAATGCGAGGCGATTGTGTGCAAAGGATTAAAGAGGTTGCAGATAATTCGGTAGACTTAATCGTTTTTTCCCCACCTTTCGCGGATTTATATTGTTACAGCAACTATATCGAAGATATGGGAAATGTTACCGGATATGATCAATTCGTGGAGCAGTTTAAATATTTGGCGATTGAATTGAAACGAGTAATTAAACCGGGGCGGATAATTGCAATTCACTGCATGGATTTACCTACTCAAAAGGGGCGCGATGGGTTTATAGGAATTCGCAGATTTAGCGCGATGATTGGCGATATTTTTGAAAGTTTAGATATGTTCCTACATTCTGAATTTACGATCTGGAAAGATCCACTTTTGGCAGCCGTTAGAACAAAAACAATCGGATTAGCCCACAAACAAGTCACGAAAGACATGAGTATTATTCGCGCCGGATTACCTGATAGAGTGCTTTGTTTTAAGACCAAAGAAGTAAACGAAACGCCTATTCAATTAGATGATATTCGGTTTACTTATTATATTCCAATGCACCAATTCGATACATTCCCGAAATCGGTCGAAGGATTTAATGAATTTTGGGGATACGATCAGGAAAGTAAATACAGCAAAACAGAACAGTATTCGCATCAGGTTTGGCAGCGCTACGCCTCTCCGGTATGGATGGATATTGACGTAACCAATACTTTGCAGTATATGAATGCAAAAGGAAACGGCGACGAAAAACATATCTGCCCACTTCAACTTGGTGTAATAGAGCGCATTATACTTTTATACTCTAATCGTGGCGAAGTTGTTTTAAGTCCTTTCGGCGGTATTGGTTCAGAGGGGTTCCAGTCAATTAAAATGGGGCGCAAATCAATTTCAATCGAGCTAAAAGATAGTTACTTTGAGATCAACAAACGTAACCACATGACTGCATGCGAGCAAGAAGGACAATTTCAGCTATTTTCGGATACTGATATAAAATGCAGTGTAAAAATTGATCTTGATGGAAATGTAATTTAATTTAACCATTCCGGCGGGGCAACTCGCCGGATAAAACCCAAAACATGAAAATCACATTTGATGAAATTTGCGACGCTGATGACAATCCAGGTTCAATGTCATTCAGTGAATATAACCGAATCCTGAGAGGCGCGGTTAAAATGATAATGGAACTTGAAAAAGAAAATCAGACACAAACTAAAAAAGTTTTTGGGTTGCCGTCGTTCCTTTACAGTGATCATGAAGACAGGATTCAGATAGGATCATGGGAGGACGCAAACGTAAAAGACGCATGGGATTTGTGGAAATTAGAAAACGGATTAATTTAAAATAAATGATCTGTAAAAAATGCAAATCGACTTTTGAGCCTATTAAAACATTCTCAGATTTAAATATTTAAATAAATTTATTATCTTTGTAATGCTTTTGGGAGGAGGTGCAAATTAAAACATTTTAACAGCCGTCATTTTGCGAGATCCTCCCATCTCAAAGAGTGGCGGTTTTTAATTTTAAATTATGAAAGAAATACAATTAACACAGGGAAAAGTTGCAATAGTAGACGACGAAGATTACCAAATGGTTAATCAATTTAAGTGGTATGCACTCAAAAACGGAAACACATTTTATGCAAGAAGAGTCGTTCCTGTTAACGGCAGACAGAAGACCGTGCATATGCACCAATTTATTATAGGCGACACTCCTAAAAAATCAGATATAGACCACAAGGATGGCAATGGATGCAACAATCAGAAACTAAATTTAAGGATTTGTACGCATCAAGAAAACATGATGAATCAGAAGAAACCTGATAAAAATTGCACATCTATTTATAAGGGTGTCTGTTGGCATAAAAGGGATAATAAATGGCAATCGCGAATACAAATAGACGGAAAACTAATTCACATCGGATATTTTATGGACGAATCAGACGCCGCAAGAGCATACGACAAGGCCGCAAAACATCATTTTAAAGAATTTGCATACCTTAATTTTAACGAATAATCAAAAAGATAATAGAATGACTATCTCAAAAGAAAAGAGGCCTAAAAACTCACAGGAATTGAAAAGTGATGTGTTTACATTGGTGTGCAAAGAAACATTAAATCTTGAAGTCGTAAAAGAATATCGATTTCACGACACCAGAAAATGGCGTTTTGATTATGCAATACTTGGACCATATATGATAGCTATCGAAGTTGAGGGTGGTGTTTGGTCTGGAGGTCGGCATACGAGAGGCGCGGGATTCTTGGGAGACGTAGAGAAATATAATGCCGGAACTCTTTTAGGGTGGAGGATATTTCGCGTTACTCCCGATACGTTAATGACCAATAAAACGTTAAAAATGCTTCATCTTGCAATGCAATATCATCAATAATGGAAAAGTACATCAAAATCTATATGGACTACTTTGGCTATCAAATCAAAGAAGATATTGTTTGCGAAGTGAAAGCGGATGGAACGCCGGGGGTAAATATTCATCACATCAACGGCAGAATAGGCAAAAATAAACTCGACATTAATGGATTAATTGCACTTAATTACAATCTTCACGATGCAATTCATACGCAGTCACCACCATACACCAAAGCCGAACTAATGCAGATTCATGCTGAATTTATGGTGAAACATGGAAAACATGTTATAAAACATCTTTTGTAAAATGTATTAATATTCGATATATTTTTACGTAAATTTTAAAACGATAAGGAAATGACAGCAATAGAACTATTAAACTCGTTCACTGAAAAAGAATCAGATTACAGACCAGATTTTAAAAAACCTTTTCCGTTCAATTATGCCGGAATAGATTACAATTGTGCAACGGAAGCGCACGAATTTATTATGATGCCATTGCATTATTTTGATGAAATAATTGAGCCGTCAAAATTAACCACAATATCAAAACATGTGGTGACAGATGATTACAAAAAAGAAAATCCGATTATTATCGCATTGTATCAAATTAGTGATGCCTTATTTAGGTGTCTTAAAATTCCCGAATTTGAGCCGGATATTGAATGTCATGAATGCGAGGGGTCAGGCGAAGTTGAATGTGATGCGTGCGGCCATTCGCACGATTGTGATAGATGCAATGGATCGGGAACATTGCGGCACGGGAAACCAACAGGAAATATGATTCCAGATCCGCACGAAAAATTTAGAATTGGCGATACTTATTTTTTAGCTCGTAGATTAACATCGTTAAAAAACATTTGTGAATTTATCGGATCATATGAAATTCAATTAACTCACGGCAATTCATCGCATGGTAATATTTTCAGCATTGGCGATATTAAATTGCTTGTTATGCCGATTATTACAAATTCGGATGATAAACCATTTTACGACTTCAAGTAATGATCGCACGCAAACAAACAGAACGCCAACTACTGATTAAATTTGTCAAGTTCCTGAATAAAGAAAGGGTTTGCGGATGTGTTCAGTTAATACCTGATTCAATCGTAACTTGCTATTTTTGGGCCAAACTTGAAAGCGATTTGAGAAAGATCAATAAAAATGATTTGCAAGAGGGGCTAAAATTGTGAACACCTTTTACACATCACAATCCCGATTTAATGCAAAAATAATAAAGCGATGGGATAAGCGAAAGTTTAAATATCACTACGGTCACATTCAATTATTGCGGTATTCGTTTGTAACTTTAAGATATTGGGCATGTATTAAGGGAAAGAAAATAAGTAAAGAAAACAGAATAGAAACAACTTTTAAATTATTTTAAAAATGCCAACACTTGTAAAATTATATCAGTTAAGTGAACTATCACACGACGACAGTAAAAATGAAGTTGTAATACAGACAAATTTAAATACCGAAATTCACATAACTGTCAATGGGGAAACAACAGAAATATCCTTTCTTTTTGGAAACGAATTTAAAGTAATAAATAATAAAATATACATTGATACTAAAACCCAAACAAAATGAGCAAAACAACATTTTTTGAACTTGACGGGAAACAATTTAAAGTTGAGTTAGCGGAGGCAATAAAATCAATGTCCACAAAAGAACAAATGGATTTTTACAATTCAAAATGTAAATCTAAACCGGTTTTGGATTTTAATAATCATCAATTTGCAAAGTGGATTGAAACGTATAATCTAAAATTCGAATGGCAATCATTCCTAATCGGCGAAGCCAGAAAACGCGGTTTTATTTCCGGTTGCACAATTAAAAGCAACAACGATATGGACAAAATGAAGTCCGGAAGACTGCAGTTAATCGGATTGTCAAAACTTGCAACAGCAGGGCGTAAATCAATTGTAATCTATGATAACGGGCGATGGGTAGCCGAAGCGATACCGGAAGTCAAAAAGCATTTTTGGACAAATAACAGCATGTTAAGTATGAAAAATTGGGAAAGGTTTAATTCTTTGGCCGATGAAGAAATGGAAAAGATTAAATGCGAACCGGAAAAGTATGACATTGAAGAAATTAAAATTATCATTGGTAATTTAACACATTCAATTAACCACAATGAATCCTTTATAACGTGGCCGTCAAGAGCAAAATTTATCCGTGAAATATTAAACGATTACCTTGCGTGATCAATTGAAAATTAAGTAACTTTAAAGCAAATTAAAATGAAATACAAAGAACAAATATTCGAATTAACACAGGCTATCGAAAAGAAAGTAAAAGCCGATATTCAGGCGAAATTAGACACTCAATGTGCAGAAGTATTACAACAGCATACTCGATTATTTAAGTTTAAATGTTGGCTTGTTTACGGTCATTTATATCGAGATGGCGTTTGCCTTCGGTGTCAGAAAGTTGAACAATCTAAAAAGTGAAGTTATGAATATAAGGGAAATAAAAAAGGAAATGACCAAATACAAGGATTTTTTTGGTGGCGATTTACTCGACGTTCCGGACGTTAAGAATGCTAAAACAAAAGAAGAACTTTCCGAAATAATCAATAAACACAATACACATTTAGAAATGATGGTTAATGATGCTCAAAGTTCGTTGGATAGATTTAAAAAGAGACTTGGACTAAACGATATTTAACCCTTAAAAACAACCAATATGAACCCATTAAACTACCTTTATTTTATCGCATTTGTTCTACTTTGCGTATTTTGCGCCTGGAAACTTTGCCGAATGATTCAGAACGGCAGATTTGATTTGAATGATACTTATTACGATCCGTGTGAAATTGACGCAACGAAATATGAAGACGAGGAGGTTGAACGATGAGCGGAACTAAAGAAATAATTGACTTTGCAGAATGGTATTCAGGAATGGATCGGACAAAGGTGGAACGGGCATATTCACGATACTTAAAAGAGGTTGTTAAAAAAGATGCTGTTTGTGATTTTTGCGGTAGTCCTGCAATTAAAGGAAAAACATATTGTGAAAAATGTGCAGCATATAGACCCATGTAAAACATGTTCTTCAACAGCTTTTGTTATTTAACATGTTTATTGATTTATATTTGTACCAGAAACAGCAAGGAAGCTGAATCGGTAAAAAACGATGAGACAATGACACAATTGCAACAAGATACCGAAACTTATTTGAGCGAAAACAACGCAATCATATCTATCGCACCAGAGGGTAATCAATGGTGTCAATATCCATCAGGCAGACCAATCAATAGTAAAGGAATGACTGTAATGATTCAGTTTAATGGCAGAACAGCAGTAGGACAAAATTTTGATTCTGCAATAATTTCACTTAAAAAAGCTGGTAAAATTGATCTGTTTCAATTTGGATATGATAATTGTCCTAAATGTTCAGGTTCTGGGAATATGGGTTCATCAGTTGATGGTGGAATATGCTACAAATGTTCTGGAACTGGAATTTTAAAACGTAAATAAAACCACAAAATGGAAACAATTAATGAAGCAGTAAATGAGTCTGCCATAAAATCAATAAATAAATCACTTGATAAGAATGGTTTGTTGTCGAGTACTTACATGGGCGGATTTAAAAACGGCGTTGAATTTGCACAGCGTTGGATTTCGGTCGAAGAATCTCCAGAAGACGGAATGGAAATTATTGCAAAAAATGATATCTATTATGAGGCTTTTACCTATTTTGCTGATGGCTATAAAGATATTGAATATATTAGATTGTATTTTTCCCATTGGCGGCCAATCGAAATAATTTAACCATTAAATACAAATATTAAAAAATGCCCTACATTAAAGACCCATCAACAGGCGATACCCTTCACTTAAAACGTGAATCCGGTATTTATCCGGTCAAAGTTGAAAAGCATCATAAAAACATGATAATGATGCAATACGACAGTTTCAACCGGCTATTTTGTGAGATTGGCGAAAGTGGCGAGTATTGGAAAGAGTGTGATTTGTATTTAATCGGGGATAAAATTAACTTGAATTAGGATAATTGATTAATATTTAGTAAATTGCATAATAATTACAAACGATGAATTCAGCAAAAAGTATTTTGGATAAAATGATAGAGGAAATGCCTTTTCAATTAATTGGGAAAGAAAGTATTGTCCCATACCTTACTGAGGCTATTGGGCTATCTCAAAAAGATGCGTATAATGAAGCGCTTAGGAATGTAGTTTCTGAATGTGTTGAAATAGGTGCCTATTATACTATCGTCGATATTCATGAAATAAAAGACAGTCTAACTAAGATATGAAACGAACCATAAAAGTATTAACAGCAATTTCCTGGTATTACGATGCGATAATTTACACCGCTACGATTACGGTAATAGCAGCATATTTATTTATTAACTTTGCAAAATAACTGGAATATGTATAAAGGAAAAAAAAATCGTAGTCGCATTTGAGAACGATGAAGTTGCAAACATGAGGGCGAAGGCAGTAGAAACGACTTTAATTGGAATAATTGCCAGCGAGATGGGATATGCAGATCAAAGTAGGGTTTGCATATCAGGAAAGAAAGTTTTTGAATATATTAAAACCTTAACATACAGTGAATTTAAAAATGTTAAATCGTTATGACAACAGAAACAGCAATTTATATCCTCGAACTTTACAACAAGTGGCGAAGAGCCGACGAAGACATGGAAATGCCAGACCCTAAGCAGTTGGGATTGGCTATTGATTTGGCTATTGAGACGTTAAAACAATCAAAGAAAAATAAACAAGATATTGCAACGCTTAAAAATCAGGTGCATAATTTAAGCGTTAGATTGAGCGATATTAAAGATAACAGTTGTAAATTTTAAATCATGCAAATTTGCCCTGATTGCATAGAGCCATTAATTAAAGACTCAAAGAAACTTGCAATGTGTACTCATTGGATGATTTGCCCGAAATGTGGACACAGAGAGCGACCGGACAAAGATGTAATTGATTGTAAGAAAGTAGGGTCATTTATTGACCGGATTAGGAAAAGTAATAGGAACGAAAACCAATTTAATAAAGACTAATATGACAGAAAAAGTAAAAGTGAACGAATTAAAAGCTCAATTTGGAGATAACGCTAAATACGTAGTTTTGGAAATTATCGAGGCGTTAAAGGTCACAACAGGGCATTTGACAATAAAAAATAACCTTGAAAGATCGGAGCTAAATGATGATTTTGAATATTGGAAGCAGATTAAAGCACAACTTTAAAATAATTAATTTTGATATTTGAAAAAATAAGAGTAAGTTTGATAAAAAGAATTGATCATGTGGCGGAATTGAAGCCAGGGTTTTACTTTCAGAATCGTTACCTGACATGATCACGAGGAGCGCTGACCTGTCCACGGCTCCAATTTTTTAAATACTGTTTACGTGTTATTCGGTAAATAAAACGCGCGAATCAGTGGAGGGTGACAATTGGGGAGAGACCCAAACAGCCGGAATAGCTCAGTTGGTAGAGTGTCTGATTTGTATTCAGAATGTCACGGGTTCGATCCCTGTTTCCGGCTCAAAATTTAAGTTATGGATGATAAAAAGCAATATACGCTTGAAGAGTTAAAAGAAGAGCTAAACGAGAAGCAAAAAATATTTGCGCACAACTACATAATTGATTGGAATGCAACACGTTCCTATAAAAAAGCGTATGGATTAGAAGATGATAATTCGTCCGCGGTTTTAGGTTGTAACTTATTAAGAAACGTTAAGGTTAAGCAATATATCGACTTAATCAAAAATAACCTTGAAGAAGAGGCCGGAATATCAAAATTAAGGAATCTTCAAGAGCTTGCAAAGATTGCTTATTCGAACATTGCCGGACTGCACGATGATTGGATTGAATTAACCAATTGGAATGAAATTAAAGAGGCTAATCCGGCTTTATTGTCAGCCATTGAAAGCATTGATACTAAAACCGAATACCGGACCTACAAAACAGACGGGGATAACGAAACGACGGCCGAAATTAAGTTTGTTAAGATTAAGCTTTACCCAAAAACAACAGCTATTGATATGATTAATAAAATGCTTGGATATAACGAGGCCGAAAAAATACAACTCAAACAGGCTATTGAATATGTGAATGTATCGAAGCAATTCCCGAATGAATGATAAAAAGAATCTCAACATATTATAAAATTAAGGCCATGAGGGCTAAGATAAAAATAATACAAGGGGGCATGGGCGCCGGTAAAAACGTATCAATAGCTCAAATACTTATTGAGAAAGCATTTGAAAAGAAAAGAATTATAACAGTTGTTTCAGACACTTACGACAACTTAAAAGACGGCTCTATTCAGGATTTTAAAAACCAATTTGACGGGGCCGGGTTAGAGTGGGAACGATCATTTAATAAAACTGATCACGATTTAAAAATAGGCCAATCAGTAGTTCAATTTAGGTATGTAAACGACAATAAAAAACAGGCCGGAAAATCTAAAAGGCGCAACATTCTGTATATTAATGAGGCTAATAAAATTGGATGGGATGTTGCATTAACATATATAGGCCGAACACATGAGGAGGTTTACATAGATTACAATCCAGATTTCGAATTCTGGGCACATACTGAGATACCTAAATTAAAAGACAGTGATGGTAATTCAATAAGCCAACAAATAGTAGTAACATATTTAGATAATGAGTGCTGCCCGGAATCAGAGGTTAATATTATTGAATCCAGGCGGGATAACATTGAATGGTTTAGGGTTTATGGACTTGGTCAGACCGGGTATTACTCAGAACGTCGAATCTATAAGTTCAATTTTTGCAAAGAGATCCCAGCAACAGCAAAGAGAATACCATCTGGCATGGACTTTGGTGTTAGCCCGGACCCTACAATTAAGATAGACCTTTGGAAGAAAGACAATTGTATTTATATTGACGAGGTTTTTTGCATGAATAACTTAATGCCGGAAAAGATTACAGGTGCCGAACGCATGGCGATAGTTGATCAGTTGCAGTTTGTCAACCACTTGAAAGGTCAGTTAATTATAGCAGACAGCGCCGGACGTGTTGAAATAAACGATCTTAGAAAGTACGGGTATGAAATTAAGGGAGTTAAAAAGAATCCAGGATCGGTAATAACTGGCATAAATAAAACCCGGGGATACGATCTGTTCATCACTGAACGATCAGTCAATATGAAAAAAGGTTTTGAGACTTGGTTTTGGCGCGTGGATATTAACGGAAAGATCATTCCGGAGCCCGATGGACATGAGCCGGATGGATTGGCAGCACTAAGGTACGTGATTATGGAGCATGATCGGTTCGCTGATTTTGCCGTAACGACAAATTAATTAACAATTATGATCATTACATGTAAGAATAGCGAAAATATAAACGACTGATAATTAGATTAAAAATGCGAATGCTTCACCGGATAGATAAAAATATTCATTTATTTATTATGTAATTATGGGTAAAATACAAATGTTTGATCCGTTAATTTATCCTATGAAAATATGGGTAGCAATTGGAATTAATACAAATGAAATTAAGGATAATTTCAAGGACGTAAAAACTGGAGACGATATAGATACATCGTTTATATTTAACAATGAGGCCGTAACCTATTACGCGCAAAAAAAACAAGACCCGACATATTATGGAGTATTGATTGCTTCAACTGCAAAACGTTATTTCACTGCAAAATTAATAACGCATGAAAGTATTCATGGAGCCGAATATATATGGGAGCATATTAGCGAAAAAATCATAGGATCAGAGGCCAATGCTTATTTAGCTGGATGGATCGCTGATTGTATTCATAAGACGCTAAAGAACAAAACTGTTGGAAAACATGTTGTGTAGCATGTTTTGTCGAATGATCGTTTTTTGATATTACATTTGAGGCATAATTTAAAACTAAAAGTTATGACAAATCTATTTTGGACCAACGGAGAATTTTTATCACCTGCTTTATTGATCGTTTGTGTTGTTGCTTTTTTTGCGATTGCTGCATTAGTGATATATTTTTCAGACAAGAAACCTGGTAAATGTAATTAAATTGGGATTTACACTTAAAAATGAATGAGATGATAAAATTTAGAGTATTATTCGGAGAAATACAGGAATGTGAGGTTATTAAAGAAACGGAAAAGCAACTAACATTCATTAATTACAAAGGGGTTGCCATTAAAGAAAATAAGCGTGGCAGTGATTGTAGTTGGCATGAATCAAAACATGATGCTAAAGAGTGTGTGATTTCTGAATGCAATGCCATAATATCAAAACTTAACAGGCAAATCGAATGTGAAGTAAATAGACGAACAGTAATTGAACAACTTTAATTTAAACTTAAAAATGAATGAAATGACATTGGACGAACTTATTCAGCAACTTACCGAACTCAAAGAGTCTGGTAAGGAAATAGGAAAATACAAGGTTGTTTTTTATCGGAATTGGAAATCAGACCTTGAAATCGACAGAGTAAAAGTTTATTCCGGTAGCAGTTCTGGATCAATAGATCAAATTCAATTAATCAACATTTAATTTAACCTCTCTCCTATACGGGGAGATAAAAACAACGGAAATTATGACAGCAGAGAATTTTTTAAAAGAAAATCAAGAAAAGGAAGGTAAGGATTACCAAAGAATGTACCCTTATAGCACAGTAATAGCAATGATGAAAGAATATCATATGCAAAACACAATCGCTTGTCCTCATTGCAAAACTTCACTTTCTGCGACTATTAAAGATGGCGAATGTATTATTTGTAATCGCAAACTTTAACCCTCACCCTGCCTATACGGCAATAAAACTAAAATAAGATGAAAATATCGGAATTAAAGTACATTATTGATTTTTTGCAATTGAACGGATTTGAAAGAACTGAAAAATCATCATATGTAAATGATTTATGTAACGTGGTTATTGAAAACGACCATTATGCAGTTGCAAATAACGTGGGTGCAACTCAGTATAGCTCGGATTTAAACATATATTGGCTAATTGGGGTATTGACTTATTATGGATTTATTAGCCGTATGTATAAATGTCCAAATCGAAACATTTAATTTAGCTCTGCCTATACGGTGGGGACAAAACAAATTTAATATGAAAACAATTAAAGATAAAGCAAAGGAAATACGAGCAAACAGTTTGTTATTGCTTGGCGTATCAAAAACGATTGATTACGTTACTGTTTCAATCAGGGAAGAATCAGCATTTTTAAAGGGTATTGAATTTGCGCAGCGTTGGATTCCGGTTGCAGAAGAGTTGCCGCCATTAGATCGGCAAATAATAGTCATGTTCATTAATTTCAGAAAAGAAGTTGATTATTGGAATGGAATGCTGCACACAGAAGAACGAATGAATCATTTTTTAGATCAGCATTTAAAATTCACCCACTGGCGCCCAATAGAACGAACATAGCGGAAAAACGCTTAATATTGGTGAATAACACTTATAAACTTAAAATTTAAATAATTCTCCTATGACAAATTAGACTACATTCGAAAGTGAATAATAAACGACCCGGATTGCGATCTGGGTTTTTTGTGTGATTATTTTAAAAAAACTATTATTAAAAATTCATTTTTATTTTTTTATGTGAAAAATTATTATATTTGTGACGCAAAAGATTGCATAACACGACAAACCCATAAGGAGTGAGTACAGAATTTATTAAAGCGTGCATTAATTCAAGCTCAATAAGTAAGGCTGTGATTCAGGAAAAACAACTGAATTATTTACTCAACTCCAAAATTCAAGAGGATCGCTTCGACACTGAATATCTTCAACAGTGGGCGAACAGGAAATACCAGACAGACGACTATTTTTTAAATTGGGTTAAATCAATCTTTAAAACTGAAAACTTTCTTACGTTTTTCAAATACCTAAGATTTCCGCTACCATCAACAAAGATCATTCATAATCGCATTGAGCCTCAATTAATGAGGGTATTTAATGCCGAGGATTCGGACTTTAAGTATGATATTAAAGGCAAAGATTATTCTGATTTTGCCGAAGATTTAGAAGTGAAGCGCTTTAACTCCGAAATATTTGAACGACTGCTTTACAAACACAATAGCCTGATAGTTTCCGATCTTGACCCAATGATCCCAAATACGCCATATCGATATTTTATTGACATTGCAGACGTGAAGTCAATAGAAGAGATGGGCGGTAAAATTCAGAGGATAGCATTTAAAGGGTGCGTTACCGAGATTGAAGAACCGGGCGACGAGAATAAGGTTGAGCATGATATGGGTATTATTTACATTGACTGCAATACGTACGCTTTTTACGATGACTCAATGGAACTGGTTCGAGAGCAAGCGCACGACTTAGGCTATTGTCCGGTTCATTTTATTTCACCTAAAAAGTTTAATGGCGATTGCATTGTAAGGGAGTCGATTTTTACGTATATAAGGGAAGAGATTGAAGAGTATAACTTCATCAAAACCCTTCAGAAAATGACCGAGCCTAACGGAGCTATCCCGGTTGTGTCAAAGATTCAGACGTCGAGGCCGTCCGATGGCAATTCTGGGCCACAAGGAGAGCCCGAGCTTAATGGATTGATGGGATCGCAAAGGAATTCAATCTCAAATCAAAACAATAGTTTAGGAACAGGCGATTTACAGCCTGGTACTATTCATGAGATACCGATTGCCGCGATTAGATCAGATGATGGATCGATCAATATGGATGCAGTTAAGAATTACCTTAACTTTCATTATATCCCGATTGAATCGCTCAGCTATTTAAATAATAGAATAGCCGAACTTGAAATGTCGATTATATCAACAATAGTTGGCGATTTCTCAGTAGCAAGCAGTAAAGAATCAGCCAAGAATGCGGACCAAATAGCCAAGTCTGTATCGGTACTTGAAAATACATTGATGTCATTTGCTGAAGGATTAAATAGGATCAGAAAATTATCAGATCGTGACATGTTGGCGCTTAAATATGGAATTGATCAGATTAACGAAATATTTATTCACTATGGGACTGACTTTTTTATTGATTCACAGGTTCAGCTTTTAGATGCACTGGCAAAGGCTCCGAATACTTTGGAACGTAAAAATATAATTGTCAGGATTAGTCAGAACCGGTATAAAAATAACTCCGATCAAATGGCAAGGCAGAAACTTCTTTATGATCTCATGCCATTTGTTTCTGATGCTGATTTTACGCTTGCAATAGCTCAGGGAATAGTCAGTCAGATCAATAAAGAATATCAGCTTAGGTTTAATTATTGGATTGACCAGTTCGAAGCTTATTACGGCAATGTAGTCCAGTTTTATAAAGACATGGAAACAACAAAAGCTGAAAAGCTGGTGCTTATAAATAATTTAATAATAGATTTAATTTCAAAACAACAATTAATAATCAAAACAAATGAACAGAGTAATTTGGCTTAAAACAGCGAGGGTGTATGCTACAGACAGCGATATGACCGCGAAGGTGGAAAGAACCACGGTAAAACTCGAAGATGGCGATAATTTCAACAAATTCATTAAGTATATTCCACTGAAGGGATATAAAAAAGACGAGCAGCCGATCATTGATAAAGTGATGGAGAAAAAGAACGGCCAATGGGTTGAAGTTGACAAGCAAAAATGGGTCGACCAGCTAAATGAGGTATTACAATTGAAACCTATTTCTGATGAAAAGATTGATTTTAAATTGTTAGCTGAAAGACAAGCGAACGAATTGAAAGAATCAAAAGCAAGTTTCAAGGCACTCGAAGAAAGATTGAAGGCACTGGAATCTTCAAAAGATCAGGCCAAAGCTCCGGTATTTGAAAACCAAGAAGGTGAAACGATCACCGCGCAAGATGAGGTTCCTACATCATTCGAAAGAAGCAAGGAAATTGCAACAGCAAACGAAGAACATAAAGTAAAACAAATAAAAGCAAAAAAATCAAAATAACATAAAAGATTATGGAATTTACAGCAGAACAAATTACAGAAATGGGACTTTCTGAAGAACAGGCCGGAAAATTAAAGACCGTAACATCAGCATTTGAAGCTGATTTAAAACAGTCATGGGATGGGAGGGCCAATGAAAACGCCGAAAAGATCATTCAAGGCGCTGCCGATAAAGTACAGTTAATTACCGGCATCCAAAGAGAGGGAGGCCAAAAATTAGGCGATTACCTAACCCTTGCAAGCGAAAATTATTTCAAGGGTCAAAAATCTGCACTGCAACAAAAAGAGCAGGAACTTGAAAAGAAGATTAAAGAAGGCGGAGGCGACGCGACACTGAAATCACAACTTGAAAAAGTAAACGGGGAACTCGACCTATTGAAACAAAAAGAGGCAAAGTTTTCTGATTACGAAACAAATGACTATAAGGGTAAATACGAGGCGGCAACTACTCAAATGACAGCAATGGAATTAAAGGTGGCCTTTGCAAATGTCAAGCCTGCTTTTCCTGACACTGTCAATCAGTATGAGGCTAAAGCAAAATGGAAAGAGTTTCAGGATGCGCTTTTGACAACTCATAACATCAAACTGAATGAAGATGGTGAACCGATTGCCATCGATAAGGCAAATGAATACAAGATTACAAAATTGTCTGATCTTGTACAAAATGATAAATCTATTTCTGAATTGATCAAAGGCCGGCAAGCATTCGGCATAGGATCACAAGGAAAGCAAAATATTAAAGTCGAGGGTGTACCCTTTGAAATTCCTGATAATGCAACACCAGAAGAACGCAACAAGGCAATAAAAGAATATTTGACCGGAACATTGACGTTGGCTGTAACATCGAAGGATTACGCAATAAAGTACGCTGAATTTAATACAAAACTCCTGGAAAAGACTCCAAAAAAATAAAGCAAATAATTTTACAAAATGGCATTTTTAACAAACACTGTTCTTAATGATTTCCAAGCACTGGAAGCCCAAAACGAAAAGTTAGAAGGCAACTACGGAATGCTTGACATGGTCAGGGATAGTACCGCGAAAGTGGACTATGTCCCGCCTTCAGTTGTTACGGCTCTCAACACTATCTCTAATTCGAGATTGGCAAAACTGCCAGTGATGAAAGATCAAACCGTAACCGTTACCACAACTCCGGGATTTTCAAACATTCCCGTAAACATTGGCGAAAGTGATACTTATTACTTTACCGCCTTTGACATCTTCTCTGGGTTCAGGCTCTACCCTGCATCTTTTGAAAACAACCAGATCGACGCTGCATGGTGGAGAGATCAGATTACCCGCAACGTATTAAAAGCAATGGCAGTCGCAAAAGACGACATCATTGAAACTATCCTCGAGTCGCGTAAAACTCAGAAATTAGCATTCGGACCACAGGTTTCGCAGGGCGATGGTACTTTTACCTTTGATGAAGGCGCCGATACTTTGAGTATCAATAAGGCCGCGCAAAAGGATACCATGTTTGTGTATCTTAAAGAATTAATGCGCGCAAACCAATTGAGTGGTGATTATCGTATCGTAACATCTCCGGGTGGTTTGCTTGTTTCTGAAACTGAAGCATTCAAATATCAGACACAACAGTCTAAAGATTTGATCTGGGCCCAGTCTGCCATTCCTGCCGATCGTAGGTATGTTTCTAATCAGCTTTCTCCGGGTTCTGACAATTTCACAGGATTTCTTATGCGCGATGGTGCAATGGGTATCTACGAAAACTGGCCTTGGGATTTCCGCAATGGAACCACAGTAGCTAACAAAAAATGGTCAATCACAGACGTTGAAATGCCTTACATCAAATCACGTCCTAACTTGTTCATTAACACCGAGGCAACCGAAGCAACTTCGATTATCAGTCCAACTACTGATTCTAATTTAATCATGACTCACTTCGAGGAAATGGCTATATGGGATCGTTTTTATGCTGTTTATCGTTACAATTCTGATCTTGCAAACAGGGTTAACGATGTTGTAAAAATCAAAGGCTTAACATCTTAATTTAAAGTCATGAGTAATTATAATAAAGCTCTCGCAGATTCTACGACCGTAGAAATGCCTAATGGTAAACTTGCTTATGCTCCTTCAATTAATGGTAATCCTACTGTATTGACGGATAACTACACGATCACGGCAGCCGATAATGGGAAAACATTTCTTATTGCGACTGATGCGAAGACAATCACGCTGCCAGCAACTATTGCAGGTTTTGACGTTACTATCATAAACACAGGTGCGGCCGGTCATAATATTGTAACTGTGTCCCCAGTTGCTGCTGATGGTATCGCAGGAACTGTTACTCTTGCAGCAACTATCGTAACACGTGTAGGAACTGTTGATACTGATTTGGTGAATACAAAAGCATCATCTACATTCGGAGACTCCGTCAGACTGAAAGGTACTGGAGTAACCGGAACTGGGGCATGGTTTATATTATCATCAACTGGTATCTGGGCATAAAATAAATATATGGCAACCTTAGCTTTTGCAGAAGACTTTACGTCTGATATTTTATTAGACTCCGATTTATTGGGAACTCCCGATTCTGGGTTATTCTGGAATCGTGGAGTACACCCGATAGTAACGTTAGATAATTTACTGGCAATGCTTCCAAGTTTGACGGCTTCATTTTCGACGTATTCCGCTTCTTTGACTTATTCAAAGTTTGAGACAAGCCGGAAACGTTCGGACGTGGTATTATATAACAGTAAAATCTATCGCTCTCTTTTGGATTCAAATATAAATCATACGCCCGGATCTGTCGGATCTGAAACTTACTGGTTAGAGACAACGCTTCCATCATTGAAAGTAAAGTCTTTTATCTGGTCAGTTGAAGATAACGTTACATCTGCACTTGCTCTTAATCGGCGACTTGTTGAAAGTCAGTATATCTACAACTTAGGATCGAAGATAACTCAACTCTCGAATGATTGGTCCGGATGGGCATTTGAACCGAAAGGTTCAGACTACATTAAAATCCGGATCAATCAAATGAGCTTACAGGCGGATACGACAGATCCTGTTAATGTTTATGTGATCAATCAAGGTGCGCTGAAAGCAACGATTGTTTTAAATCCTTCAGATGGTTCACTGGCATTCGAAACGGCCCCGTATATCATTTCTGGAAAAGGTATATTTTACTTTGTATTTGCATCTCAATCTGTTCTTTGTGAGGGATCATATAACGACCCTTTGCGGTATGAAGGTTTTGTTTGCTATCCCGTTAATGGAATTGGGCCTATCGCTAAGGATGCTGCTTATTCTGCTGGATCAAGTGCAAATGGTTTAAATTTTAATGTTTCTGCATATCTTGATTCATCTGTTTATCTCGAAAATAACAAAGTTGATTTTGCGAAGTTTTATCAGGCTCAGTTCGAACTTGACTTTTTGAAATTAGCTACGACAAACGGGAATACAGAATCAAACAGGGAGCAAAGGAACTTGAATAATGACCGCACATTGTCACTACTTGCTACCGAGTCGTTAAATAACGAACTCAATACGGTTGCACGAAATTACATGCAACAAAAGAAAACGGCAATTGACGCGATTAATAAGACCTTCGATAGATACCTTTGTGTTCCTGTTGGATGGGATGTAACACATTCGGTAATATGAGCAAAGGAATCGACATAGCGATTGATGATTTATTAGCAGACTTTAATGCTTATCTTTGGACTTCAAATGTTCGGAGTTTTTATGGCCGGGTATTCAGAAATGAACGTTTCGGCAAATTAGCTCCTGAGATTTGGATTACACCCGATAGTTACGTTGAGGTTCTGAAAGACACGTCAAAAGATGCTCAATGCTTTTTCGATGTTCAACCGAACATTCCAATGAAAGCCGATATTTGTACCGCTGATGTTTGGTTGTGTTTTATGGTTAATCTTGCAAAACTTTACCCGACATTAACCAGATCAGAGGCAACAGAACAGGTACACGAAGATGTGTTAGAATTGATACTTTCAAGCCAATTTACAGTTGATAGTAACGGTTTAATTCAGGGATTCGCTGGGTTTAAGGATTACGATTGGGGTGAAGATGATGCGCAAACGAAAGCTGATATGTCGCCACATTATTTATTTAGATTTAATTTACAAACAATTTATACAAATTTGATATGAAAACATTAAAACGTTCAGGAAACGGATTGAGCAAACAGTTTTTGCCCGATGTCGAGGGGATGATCGTACTTGACCCCGGAACTACTACCACGCTTGCACTTGCAAAAACAGCGGCAGGATGGGGAGCACATATTAACCCAGATACATCTGCGGCTATTGCTGGAACATATGTGAGTCTTCGCAGGGGTATTGAGGATAAAACAACAGCTCCAGAGTTCACGACATCCAATACAGGGTATAAGGAAAAAACAAAAGACTTCGCATGGGAATATACCGGTTATGCACTTATGTCATATGCCGATTACAAAACATGGTTCGAGGCTGACGGCGTTGAGTATGATTTTGTATTAGTACTTGCAGACGGCAACCTTTTAGCTCCTTTGGATTCTGCTGGTAATGTTGTTGGATTCTCTGGAACTATGTTCGTTAACTACGGTATGCCCAAGCCGGGCGGAGACGGCAAGCAAAAGGCGTGCATATTTGATGTGATGCTCGATAATATCGAACAGATGAAAAGCCATGAGATCATTGAGACCTCATTCAAACGCAGGGAACTTGAAGAACTTGTACCTGTTGGAATCAATCTCGATATTCTTACCCCTTACGACGCAGGAACTGGTATTGTAGTTGTAAAAGCAACTCATCGCGTTTCTGGAACTCCTTTCTCATTGTTTGCAACTACGGCAGAATGGAAGGTAATAAGTCTATCAACTGATGCAGGTGGTGCGTGTACGATATGTACGGCAACTCTTTCGAATGTGGGTATCTACACTTTGACTTTCAAAAACTCAACCGCTGTTTTAACGGGCGACTTTGAAATTCAGGCTGAATTGATTCAGTCTACGCACGTGACTTATTTGTCAAATGTCATTAATATTCCTGTATAATGAAATTCGGGAAAGTTGACATAAACACTAAGGACGTGGATTGGTCTAAAGTATCGTGGAATGGATTCCGTGAGATTTACAACAATTCGCTGAAAGGAAACGTAACCGAGTCACCTGAGTTCGTAGCTGAAAAATTGGGTGTTAAAGTTCCAATACCGGATAAGAAAAAGAGCGGAGACGCTTAACTAAAAATAAAGGGGGCTGATTTCAACCTCCTTTTTTTATATCTTTGAATTATGGCAAGAATCATCGACATACAAAAGAAATCAGCGCAATGGATGGCAAACTTTGACGCTAATGTTGTAAAGATAGTTGAGGCTAATCCAAAGAACGTGGAAGCTAATCGGGTGCAAATGTTCAACTCAACCGATGCAGACGATAAATCACTGATTCATAAATCAACAGGTTCAGAGAATCTAACGAAAGTATATGCCAAAAGATCGCACAAAACAAAGCCTAATCTATTTTTAACGGGTGCATTTCAAAGGGATATGTTCATATTTATGCCTAATGCAAAAGAATACTTTATGAGTTCAAAAGATACTAAGTCCGGGTATTTAGTAAAGAATTATGGCAAGATATTCGGAATAAGCCCGACTAATCAGCCGAAAGTAAAAGAATCGAATAACTCATTGATTATAAACGATTACTTAAAAAATGTATTGAGATGATAAAAAAGATTCATCAAATTTTATTACGTGATATTATCCTATTGGATGCAACGAAAACAGCCAACTCGTTAAAAAAGTATTGGTTTGTTCCGTTATTCCTGTTTCACAAACGGCTGGAAAAACTTGCAACCGAAATATTTAAACTTATCGGAAATAGTCCGATAGTTGATATTCAAGATGAGTTCGATAAATTAATGGCATATAGAAGACTTCAACTACTTGAGGCACTCTATAAAGCTGTTATTATTGAGGTCGGATTAAAGTCGCGTATTGAGGCTTGGAAATTATTGATCGGAAAAGACCTGACAGAATCAGAACAGTTCGAGGAGGTCAAAAAAGAAGTATTAAAACATACTGGCATTGAATTGAAGTCACCTGAAGATATTACGACTTTAAGGCAGTATATCGAACACAAAGCCGACAAATATCGCGAGATGTTTCCGGATGTCGAGAATGAAGATAAGCGCGAAGTAAAGCTCGCAAAGGTTATTTATTCCGTATTTAACTTTATGTCAGAACCTTACGACGAAAATATGAGGCTAATTACTTTTATTGAGATGAAAGAAATGGCAGAGGACAAAATAAAACAACAATCTAAAATAGAAGATAATGGCGAACGCGAATGAGATTGTACAGATCGAGCAGATAGACAAAGGATTAACTGCCTTAAATGCAACGCTAAATCTAACGGCTGCAAATTATTTAAAGCTGGTTAAAACCATTAACGATAGCAGTGTGGCCGTTAATGCAAACGTCACATCTACAACCGCGTTAAATCAGGCGCAAAAACAAACTGCGCAAATAACAACCGAACTTGAAAAGCAAAATAAGCAGTTAGCGGACAGCGAGAAAAAACTAAATGAATTCGACAAAGATATTTACGAACAAATTCAAAAAAACAATAAGGCCTTAGCCGATCAAAAAAAGGCTATTAATGATAAAATAAAAGCAAGCGAGGCCGAAGAGGGTTCTTTGGTTCGAATGAGGCAAAAGTTATCTGAACTAACAAAGGCATATGATCAGGCTGGTACCAGAACAAAAGCAGCAGCAGATCAGATAAATAATTTAAGTCTCGAAATACAATCAGCGGAAGAGGCTACAAATAGGCACCAACGGCGGGTTGGAGATTATGGTTCAGCACTTGCAAATTTGCCCGGCCCGCTTGGTGGTGCAGTTTCAGGAGTTCAAAGTTTTGGATCTTCACTTATGTCGTTAATGAAAATACCAATCGTGGCAGTTATAGCCGGTATTGCTTTTGTATTAGCCGGACTATTCAAAGCGTTTACTTCAACCGATTCGGGAGCGGTGGCCTTTGCTGGTGCATTAAAAGCCGTTGGCAATGTTGTAGATATTCTTTTAGATCGATTAATGTCAATGTTTAAATTAATTGGATCGATAGCTACATTCGATTGGGAGGGTATAAAGAAAAACGGAAAGGATACTTTTGGAGGAATTACAGACCAGATAAAAGGAACCATAAAAGCCGGAACAGATTATGCCACTGTAATGGATGACATAAATGACAGGGAGGCATCGGCGCAAAACAGAATGGCTAAACTTGCCCTTGAAGTTGAAACATTAAAAAACAAAGCATACACTGAAACCGGGAAGGCAAAACTTGCAACATTGCAATTAGCAATGGATAAAGAAATAGAGTTAAATGGAATCGAAAAGGGATTTTTAACTGAAAAAAATAATGCTGAAGTATCAAACCTTGCATCAAAAATTCAAAATAATAAACTCACAAAAGAACAGAAAGAGGCAGAGTTAAGGTTATGGCTATCGGTTGACGATAAAGAGTTGGCGTCTCTTATGGAGAAAGATGCAGCATTTGCTGAATTTGAAAATAAAAACGAAGAGGAATTTCAGAAACTTCAAAAATCAAAATCAGATGAATTTAACAAAGATAGGGAACTCCAAACAGAAAGCCGAAGACTACAGAGAGGATTAGCGACTGAAAAAGATGCAATACTTAAAGAGGGGGTACAGGCCGCAAAGGATGCGCGCGAAAAAGCGATCAAGGGCGTTGAAATAGAAAATAGCAAACAATTACAATTAGTTAAGCAACGTCATATCGACGGCATTACAGATGATGATCAGTATAAGGCAGAATTAGAAGCGCAGGAAATTAAATTTCAAAATAAAAAAGCGAGTTTATATAAAATTGGAACGAAAGAATACGAAGATGCACAATTGCAAATTCAGGATATTACGATTAAATCAGAAGATGAAACACTAAAAAAACTCGAGGAAACCGAAAAAGAAAAACAAAAGTTAATTGATGATACCCTAAAGAATAAAATTGATGCAGATATAGCAAGCGTCGATAGTTCGTTGAAAGAGATTGACGACATTAAAAAAGCCGAAGAAAAAGCGGCAGATGATAAAAAGAAAAGGCAGGAAGATCTTCGTGATAAGGAGTTCGATATTGCATCAGAAATAGTTAACGGTGCCTTTGATTTAGGATCTGCAAAACGTGATGAAGAATTAAGCGCACTTGAAAAGGAAAAGACGGCTAAATTAGCAAACAAAAATCTAACCGAAGCGCAAAAGGTAAAGATCGAAGAGGAATACGCAAAGAAATCAGCAGTTATTAAAACGAAACAAGCAAAGGCAGATAAAATACAAGCGCTGTTTAATATCGCGCTCAATACAGCAATGGCAAGTATGAAGACCCTTGCAAATGTTCCGTTACCTTTGGGCCTGCCTTTACTTTTAGCGACTATCGCACTTGGCGCGGTACAATCTGGAATGGTACTTGCTCAACCAATCCCGAAATTCAAACATGGGACAAAGGATGCTCCAGGAATGGGTATCTTTGGAGAGGCCGGTCGCGAGATTATGTCGTTACGTTCAGGCGAATTAATGATGGCAAATAAGGCAACATACTTCGAGGGCAGTAAATTCAAAGGGGCGCAAATCTTTAGTAATCCCGAAACTGAAAAAATGATTGGATTATCTGAACATTCGGCAGGTGGTAGGCAAATGACAGATGATAGATTATTAAACGAGATGATATCAGTACGAAAGGCAATATTGTCTAAACCTGTCGCAATATACGATCAGGATCACAGGCAAATTGGACACGGAACGTCTCATTCACAAACGATTTATCTTAACCGATTAACCCGTAATTAATATGGCATTTTTAAAAGAAATAGAATCGAACACACCAGCAATGTACCAGTTTAAACTATTGACCACAACAGATGAGGTAATATGCAAACCAGAACCGCTAGAATGGTCTTCGGGAACCTTAAACATCAAACGCGACTTAGATTCAGGCGGGGTATTTAGTTCGTTTCAACAGGATTCTTTAACGTTCGTAAGCAATGGCGCTCAATTCCTTCGCAACCTTTATGAAGCGTATGAAGTCAATGCAAAATGCACTTTAATTATTTATTGGTGGAAAAGCTCGTTAAGAGAGTATATTGAATTTCCATCACGATTTGATATTAATTTTAACTTTTACGAGATTGTTAAGGTTGGTAAATTTGCATTCGGGGTAAAGGTTAAAGCAATAAACAGCGAAGAGCAAACGAAATTAGACAACAGAATATATGTAAATGTTGATATTACGAAGCTAAAATCTATCGGAGGGTTTGATATTGTCGATTACCCACAATTCAAAAAGACAATCGGCTACGATGCTACTGATATATTTAACATTGGTACGGTGTACGACAGAACGGGCGTATATAATTTACCACGTATTGGCGTAGGGGATGGATATACTTCGTTGCCTGTTAAGTTAATATCGTCAAATATTCCTGAAATGCAGACCGTTTCGTATGTAACACAAAGAAATATAAATCAATTAGGTAGTTTGCCATCATTTTTTGGTCCGGCTCAGTTCGATAAGGATTTAGAAATAACCGCTTTTTTGGCTTTTGTTGTGACCAAACGGCATACTGGATCTTATCCTTGGAGACCTCAAATAATTGAGACGAAAACAGAAAATGGAATTACTACAATCATAAATGAATATCCAATATCGGACGGGTTCGGAGGTATGAATAAACTTTATACCCTAACTGATACAATTTACATTACAGTCACTAAAGGTAATGAATTGAAGTTGGTTGTAATTACGGGGTGTATTGAAGGGATTGCAGCGACTGTAAATTCATCTTACGTCAAAGTCACACAAAGAATCGCAGCAAGTCCGGCGGCTATTACTGAAGGGTTTCCGGTTTATGAAGCAACCGAAAGACTTTGCCAGCATATAATGGACAATCAATTTCCTTTTTACTCAAATTTCTTTGGCCGGATGGAAGTGCCATTTGATGAATTTGGGAATAGTTACCCATCGGAAAGCCAATTAAGATTCGCACACATTCAATCAGGACGCAATCAGATGGGATTACCGCTTAACTATACTGATAATCCACTGCCTTTAAACTTCAAAGATTTATTTGCAAGTTTAAAGGCGATTTGGAACGTTGGCTACATGTTTGATAGTTCGATTGACGGGAATTTGAGAATAAGAATTGAAGAGTATGCTTACTTTTTTCAGGATGTTCAGGTATTGGATTTATCAGACAGGATTACAGGTTACGATATTCAATCCGCTGTTATGCCTGAATTAATACCTATTGATATTAAATGTGGTTTTGATAACTTTGAATACCTATCGATTAACGGCAGGGGCGAGCCTAATACGACACACCAGCGAACAAGCCCAATGAATACCGCTACTAAATGGGAGAACATATCGAAATTAAGAGGCGATACAAAAGGAATATTAACCAACCTTTCAAACCCCATTGACCTAAATGGAACAGTAGATACCCGAAATGATAGTGATGTATTCATCGTAAAAACGCAGCGAAATATTACTTACAATTGGGTTCCTGAACGTGGTGAAAATATTCAAATCGATGATGATTCAAGTATTTTCAAGAATGATTTATTGAATCGATACTTTACACCGTCGCGAATGTTGATCAGACAAGGGAATAGAATTAAGGCCGGAATGACTAAAGTTAATGCAGATGTTTTGCGGTTCCAGGTCAGCGACAAAGCAAGTAATTTAAAAACAACCGGATTGACTAATTCGGGCAATGATCAATATACAATAACCGAAAGCGATGATATTTATATTTCAAGTTTGGAGAATCCGATCTACAAATCAATGAAACATATAATCACATGCCGGTTTGACTTTTCAGATTTGGAGTTATTAAATGCGAATCTGTTAGGTTATATAAAATTTTCTGATACAATCAGCGGTTTTTTATTATCTTTGAAAAAGAAAAACAACGAAGACAGGGCGGAAATTACCATAATAGAAAGATATATAGCATGATAGCAAGCTCAGTACTCAATAGTATTACTTTCAAAAACCTTACCGGAACATTTCCGAATACATGGAATACGCTACATAATAGTAGAATACAGGGAGCAAACAAACTGATTCCATATTTTCAAAAGTTTCAGAAAGATCATACCGTATTCGTTCAATTTATTTCAGATGATCCGGCAGACATTACACTGACTTCATATGTTGGGTTGGTTCAAATTGAATCGGTTACAAGTAGTTATGCAAGTACTTACGGAACTACAAATGTGAGATATTATACCAATTTTACAGTAGTTTTAGATTCTGCATACTACGATAAAAAAGTTTGGTTTAAGGCCGTTCAGGGTGCAAACGAACTAACAAGTGAACCGATACACATACTTGATCTAAATGACTTAATTGACAATGGTGTAATTAAATACATAAAATACACCAATTTAGACCGAATAGAGTCCGATTTAGATGATAGGTTTATCGACTGGTCAATACTTGATAATGACGGTAATTTTTTGGATATGTATATTAATGCTCAGGACTTTGAACTAAACGATACAGACGAAAACGAAGTATTAGAAGGTTCGCAAAGTATGACTATTTTATCATCAGCATACTACGCCGGACGTGTTCTTAAAACGTCTGGAATACCCGACTTTATGGCCGCTAAATTAGGAATGATCAGCAGTCTCGATGTGTTTATGGTTAATGATATTCAATACATTAAGAAAGGCGAAATTGAAGCGAGCGCATTCGGTGGAAGTACACTTTATCAGGTGTCGTTAAAACTTATTCAGAAAAACGCAATAGGCATAAATGTCGATAATTTAGGTATAACCGAATCAATTATTACTCCACCCATTGCAGGAACACTCATGTATATCGGTTCTGTTTCATCGGCAACTCCGACCGAATCAGAAATAAAGATAATGACTTCGGTAACTGCATTAAAAGCTAATCAGCTAAAGAATTACACTATTACAAATTCGCATCCCTGTTATGCTTTTCCGGCCTCTTATGGATATTTGGCAAGCATCATCGACAACGTAGGGGACGAGATCATAAGCGGGTTTAATGTCGCCTTAATAAACTTTACTACCGGTGGCGTATCAATGTCATATCGTGTTTATACACTAAAACTGCCAACATCCGTAACAGGGTTTAATATCAATTATAAATTCACAGGATCGGTAATTATTCCGATACTTAATCCTCCCATTGCATTGTCGGCAAGTTACGTGACTGCATACTCATTTACCGCAAGATGGACAACTGTTTTTAGTGCAACCGGATACTATTTAACTGTTCTTTATGCAGATAGCAGAACGGCTATATCATCAGAATACAACAATAAAGATGTAGGTAATGTACTTGAATTTAACGTTACTGATTTGGATTCTGCGGTCGATTATATCTATTTAGTTAAGGCATATAATACTACTTTAACAAGTGATTATTCAAATGAAATAACAATTACAACAGCTTAAGATATGGCAACAGGAACAGAAAAAGTAATCGGGTTTTTGATGAAAAGCCAAAGGCCGTTAGACGAATGGTACTTAAATGACGGTGTTGCATGGGCAGACAATGCCGCGGCTTTAGCCGGTATTCCATCGGGTTCACGAAGTCCGTTTAAGCTGATAAATGTAAACGGTACATTAAGTTGGTTTTTAGCTGATTTAACAACACTCGAAGCGGTCACAATATCATCTATTCAAAATGCGGCGGGTGTATCGTTTGCAGACGCAGGAGAATTATACGATGCCGAAAATGTTGAAGATGCATTAGCCGAAGTAATGAGCGCGCTTAATACTTTAGCGGATTCAATTGGGGTAACTCCAACGGTCAATAAAAATGTATTCCCGATAACTTTCGGAGCTTATAGTTCAGTTTCTGATCGTGTAACAAATGCAGTCGAAACAACGAACTATCCTACTGATTGGATATTAACGGCATCTGACGGGACAAATTTATCAATAGTCCATAATTTGACAGGTCGTAAATTGTCAACTGTAAACATTTGGGAAATTGACGGCACAACTGAAAGGTCATTACCTAATTTCAGTCAGGCATATACCGGATTGACTTTGACGGGATCAACTATAATTATTGAAGGTTTGGCGCCAACTTTATTGGCAATACGAATATCTTTACTATTTGAATAATGACAGATGCAACAATATATAATCCTAAAGTAGCGTGGAAAACGATTTTAAACAACGTTTTTCAACTCACTAAAGAAACGGTTGATAATCCGGCTACCTATCGGGCTACGATCAAATCAATTGATTCAAATAGCCCGGGTTCCGGTCAATTTGAAATTGGTTTTTGTTGCATTAGTTATATAGGTAATCCCTATCCAATAACTGCAATAGGAACAAATACGATTGATGTTATTGATATTTTTAGAATTGGCCTTTGCCCTACATCCGGGAAGGAAGCGCGAATAGTTGAGCCTGTCATTGATGGAGAATCTCTTTATTTATCACCTGAAAACTTTCAAGGATTACATCCTTTAGCTTTGGCAAATGCTCATAAATATGATATTCCGGTGCTATGGGATGATATACGCCGAAATCTTATTGAGCTTTCGGACTGTCCAGTATCTTATGTAGACCAGGCTTTAAAATTATTAAGAGTAAATGCTACTGAAGATGGAATTGAATTCACAACTGAAAGTGGCAGCGACACATTCATAGGTCTTTTGGATGTAACAGATAATGATTACATAGGTAAGGCGTCGAATGTCCCTATAGTTAATGTGACTGAGGACGCACTTGAGTTAATAGTAACCGAAGAGGCAAATTTTGTATCTCTTGCTGATGTACCTCAGTTGTATACTGGAAGTGAAGGATACATAGTTAGAGTTAAAACGGATGGAACGGGACTTGAATTTATTCTGTTATCGGCTTTTCCTGGATTTGGGACCACTCATTCTTTGGCCGCCTATGGAGATCACACACACACTTCTCTTCCTATTGCAGGATCATTTTCTCAAACAGTTACTGCGGTTACTACCTTTGTCGTGACTATTGGACAAACAATGGCAAATACTACATATAAAGTTTGTGTAACTCCGACATCTATGTTATCTGCCGCTGTTTTTTATGTGACAAGTAAATCAACAACGCAATTTACAGTTACATATTTAACCGGAATAACCGGGGTTGTATCATTTGATTGGATCATAGTGCCATAATTATGAAAATATTAAGAGGCGTATCAGGTAATGCATTAACAAGGCTTAGTGGTGGTACAAGAAGATTGCTTTACGTTGCAGATGCAATAATTAGTGGTTACGGTCGACTATATAATTGGTTCTGCACTCAACCGCAAACAAGGGTTAGGTATGGGTATTTGTATAACTACCCTGCCGTTATTGATAGTAGAAATATCGCTGCAAGTAATGCACATCTGCCTACAAACGAGGAGTGGACCGCATTATTAAATAGTATTGATACATACAATGGTACTTATTGGCCAAACGCTGGAACGAAATTAAAAGAATCCGGGTTTGCACACTGGACAAATGACGAGTATTCTATCGAAGGCATTAATGAATATGGATTTACTGCGATTGGATCAGGGGTCAGGCCTCAATATGGGTCATTTGAAGACGAATTAAATTTTTGCGAATTTGTGACTTCGACATTATATGAAAGTAATCTATGTTATTATATAAGTATGTCTTATGATGATGCGGGAGCACAAATCGGAGTTCACGACGTATTGTATGGGGTAAGTATTAGATTTATTGTTGATTCGCCTATCGAAATATCTGGCAATTCAGCGATTTACGTAGGCAATGACCTTCGAAGATATAAATGCGTTTTAATAAATGGGATATGGTACACGGCTGAAAATTTGGCAGAAACCAAATACCGCAATGGCGATTTAATCCCAAAAGTAACAGATAATACCGCTTGGGCTGCTCTTACAACAGGTGCTATGTGTGCTTATAACAACGACGAAGCAAACGCATTTGAAACGGCAAGTATCGCTCCGGTGGGATTTCGTGTGCCAAGTGAGATGGAATGGCAGGAATTAATTGATTATTGTGGCGGTAATGATATTGCGGGAGGTAAATTAAAAGAAACGGAATTCACGCATTGGAATGCTCCAAATACGGGAGCAACAAACGAATCAGAATTTAATTTATTTGGTGCTGGGCAAAGGTCAATTGACGATGATTTTAATTTCGTGTATCTTAAAGGGTCGTGCGCGATGAGATCGTCAACTATTTCCGATGATGATCCAACGCAATCTTTTTATATATATATAACTAATTTTACAGAAAATGCTTCGGAGGCGTTGATATACCACGGGGACGGCGCATCTCTTCGCCTTCTAAAAAACGACTCAACTTTTACCCCCGGAGACACCGTAACAGATTTTGACGGAAATGTATATCCTCTTGTTAAAATCGGCGATCAGGTATGGGTAGCCAAGAATTGGAAATGCACGAAATTTAATGATGGTACACCAATTCCTTTAGTCGAAGATAACACAGAATGGAGTGCCTTAGAAACGCCTGCACAATGTGTTTATGAAAATAATTCGAGTAATTTATAAAATATTGAAATATTTATTAACTTTGAAATAAAAAACAATATCATGAGCGACATGACTGAATCTATTTTAAGCATGACTAGTGGTAAGTGGGGCGATTATCCAATTAAAGGAACCTCAAAAGTTACAGCTCCTGCTGGGTTTTATTTTGCATATGCTGACGTAATATCAGATGCAACAATGACCGCAATGGAGGTAAGTACAGTTGCGAATACTTCCGATTCGTATTTTAATAAGGTACTTCCGGCTCCGGTTTGCCATCCATTTACAGCAAAAATAACTGCCATTACATTATCAGCAGGAGAATTGCACGCTTGGTTAAAACCACTATAATGCCAGGTATACCAGGACTTCCAGGTGTTCGAACGATGGTTCGGCAAGGGGCATTGTTGAACCTGTTTTCTCAGAAATATCCGGGAGCAGTTGGGATGTTTTCATTTCGAAAACTCAATTCCCGTTATTCCGGTTATTGTATGAAAATCCGCAGGTCAACAGATAATACAGAGCAGAATATTGGCTTTAAAAACGGTGTACTTGACGATTTTGCAGCATTGTTATTTGTTGGTGTAGGAAATGGTTTTGTAAGTTGTTGGTATGATCAAAGCGGATTAAATAATCACGCAACGCAGACAGTTTTAGCAAATCAACCGGCAATAATAACCGCTTCTGAATTTATTGTCAGGGATGGCTTGCGGGTTATTGATTTTAATGGAACTTCTCAGGGATTGCAGGCAGATTCTATTGCCGGATATTTTTCGGGAGAGGATAAACCTATAAGTGTATTTTCTGCAATGTATAACGGGGCTAATGCCGGAACAGAAAGCATGATTACGATGGGTAATTCCGGTAGCGCAGCACCTTTTTACAGTATTGCAACAGCTACTGTAACTCTTAATAATGCAGTCATTACGAAAAGAGATGTAAATTCAGTATCAGTAATATCCTCTTTTTTGATAAATAATCTAAAATCACACCTTTTAAGTATCGTGGATTCAGGCACTGTTTGTAATGCTTTTGTTGATAAAGCTCAGTCACTCACGAATGGCAGCTTGGATACAGGAGCGATTACATTAAACACATTTAGTTTAGGCTATTTAAGGAGAACGGGAATAGCAGGATGGTTCAATGGGGGGATGAATGAAGTTATTGTTTATCCTTCAAATCAAAGCGTCAAACGTGCCGAAATTGAAACAGATATAAACACACATCTGAGCAGTCTTTTTTTTTTAGCTGATGCTAATATGGGTGAAGGAATTGTAAATATTGCAGGGAGTGACGCTCCACCGTCAATCAAGACTGCCAGTAATCTCGTATTGACCGGAACGGATGATGCAATTGCTGTTAATACGTATTTAGCAACGCTTCCCCTGTCAACTAAGGTTAATTTTTACAGAACTGTAAATGTGAAGGGGTTTTTATCAAAGAAACTAAATCACAATTGGAAAGGTTGTAATGCAGTAATTAAGATGCTTCCAAATTTAACAACGCTTGAATATGTGGGGGGGATAGTTCCAGAACCCGGCAACCATAACTACACCTACATTAAAGGCTTTGAATTAGATGGAAATGAATTAAATAATTTAACAGCAAGCCAAACAGCACAATCATATGGATTAGGTTATGAGACATATGACAATCTTACAACTCCAACATCTGTTCAGGTTGCCATTAATTTAAGCGTTGAGAATATTTATTCTCGCGGATGGATTAGAAGTTGTTTATTACCCGGCAGTGGGTGGAATGTCAAAAATGTCAGATTGGGAAATTCGAGACAAGATCATTTATTGTATGTTGCAGGAGTTGAAAATGTTACCGTTAATGATATTTATATGTATGGAAAATCATACGGAGCGTTACATATTGCAGGAAGTAATCCATCATTCAGCCCGTGGATTCAGCCAAATAATATAAATATCAACAATCTGACAATGTGTGAATGCACATCGGCAAATGATTCAGCCATGTTGATGGTTAGAACAAGGTCACCAGCAGGAGGCTCATACACCTATCCGTGTAAAAATGTAAATATCAATGGCGTAACAGTAAAAAATACAGCGCAATACAACGGTGTAATTTTCATGGTTGGTCATTCATACTATGACTTTGTAGAGGGTGGACAATGTGAAAATATATCAATTACGAATATTAACGCAACGCTGAATCTTGGATATTTCATGTCGAAAATGCAAATGTCAAAAAATATCAGATTTTCAGGAGTCTTTAATATTACCAATTTAAGTTCAAATCACTACCTGCATGAAGTGGTTGGCGGAACAATGGATGCAAACAATTATAGTTTTAAAGACAGCTCTTACGTGATCAGTAATTACGATGCAAATGGTGGTCACTATGCCATTGTTGGAGTTCGTGACAATGCTGACATAAAAGGACTCGATCTTTCTGGAATAACAATAGTTAATTCAGATGTATTTGAGAGATGGAACCATGATGGGACTGCAAATATTATTGGATTAATAAGTAATGGACTTACATATAATAAAGCTTACAATCCCGATAATATTCCAATATCGTAAAGGTTCACATATAGCAACTATTCACGCATTTTAAAATAAAAACAATTCACCAATATTTAACAACATGAAAAAACTGATTATCAAATTTCTTAAACCCTTTGTCCTTGCAATTCTAAAGGACGCCTTAAAAGTCGAGAGTAATAAAAATGGATTGGTTACGGGGGTAAAAATAGCAGGAGATCCGCCAAATCCTGATCCAACCGGACCAATAGCGCCGTGAGAAGGTCAATACAAATTATAAAATGGTGGCCAATCATTACTACGTTCATGGTAATGATTGGCCTTGTTTTGATATTGTTTAGCGTAAATATTTACAGCATTTTATCTCCGTTATTCGGGATATGTTTTTTTACTTCGTGCTGTTGGTACATCTTTTCGTTAGATTTTAAGTTTTGTTTCTGGCATAGGCTTTTCATAATCAATTTGGCCGTTATTTCATTAATCGTACTTTTCGATAAAAATATTCATCAAATCGGGTTTATATTTTATGTCCGGGGCTTAATCCTACTTTGTTGCTCTACCATTCTTGTATCCGCATCGCTTTATTTCCGATATGGGTGCTTTGAAAAAAAACTAAAACAAACATTTAATAATCGTTTGAATTGATTGAAAATTGATTATATTTGCCGTGTCATTCACGGTGACGGATAAAATATTAGACCGTAAAAAGTCTAAACAAGCCCTCAAAACGAAGCCGTGAACTTTGTGAGAGGGTTTTTTCATTAGGCAGTTTACAGTTCGATATTCACGGTAATCGGACGGATAAATATAACATTGGCGTTTATCGTAATTGTCACTACCAAGGGATTTATACAAAGTGACGCGCGGGAATTTAAGAGGTGAAGCGTAAGTATAACGGCTCACAATAGAGTTGAAAGTTGACCTCAAATGAATGTACGTTGTGCTACATTCTACAAGTTGAAAGGCTCGGCTCGCGAAGCAGAACATTTTTAATTCTTGTAATTCTGAAACAATTTGAAAGAGTTGTTAAGGAAATCACTAATTACAAGAATCTAAACTCACTCCTAAAGCAGAATAACAATCATTAAATATTTAAGAAGTCAAAACTGTTTTAAATCAATACTGAAAATATTTGAATTAACTTACGTTTTAATTGAATAAATATACATATATTTACGCGTGCAAGAATTAACATGTTAAACTACCTTAAATGAGTAAATTTTGTAATCTAAAATCAGAGCAATGGATGAAAATGGGTTTTTAGAGGCGCAAGTTTCATTGAAGGAATTCTTCACAAATATGATTATATCAAGCGATAAGCGTTTTGAAGATCGGTACGAATCACTTGAGAAACTGATCAACAAGAACTCCACAGAGGCAAAGGAAGCTGTCAAATCGGCACTGGACGCACAGGAAAAGGCGGTAAATGCAGCGTTGGCGGCGGCGGAAAAGGCGGTACAGAAAGCAGAAACAGCAGCAGAAAAACGATTCGACAACTTCGCCGAAACATATAATAAGAATCTTGACCGGATTTCTCAAGACCTTAAAAATTTAAGTGACTACAAAAGTTCAAACAACGGGAAAGATGAAGGCATTCGAAATATAGGAGGTGTTATTACTGGGATAATTGGGATAATCATCGCCATTACTGCGATAGTTATGGGGATAATAGAAAAAACACCGTAACTCAAAGGCACACTTAAAAACTAAAACAATGGAGGAATTATCTTATGGCAGAATTTAAAGAGGTTTTTGACTTAATGATGATACACGAGGGGGGATGGGTTAACGATCCTGATGATAAAGGATTAGAAACTTTTCGAGGTATTTCCCGTAAGTTCTGGCCCAATTGGCATGGATGGGTAATGATTGATAACGCTAAAAATTATACCGAATTTC
>Ga0209125_1000517_pt1 | contig 48611 bp, 43 predicted proteins | sample BarGraIncub1131A_FD_184503 | JGI IMG/M metagenome (GOLD analysis project Ga0209125, IMG submission 184503) | Arctic peat soil microbial communities from Barrow, Alaska - Barrow Graham LP Incubations 11-31A (SPAdes) (version 2) | ecosystem: Environmental > Terrestrial > Soil > Wetlands > Peat... | reverse complement strand
AGAGGTCAGAGGGCAGAGGGCAGAGGGCAGAGGGATCAGGGATCAGGGATCAGGGATCAGGGATCAGGGATCAGGGATCAGGGATCAGGGATGAGGGATGAGGGGATGAGGGATGAGGGGATGGACGGCGGGCGGTGTAAAACAGGTGCGCGCCGGTATGACGCGCACCGGAATTATCTCTCTATCGAGAAGCCGTTCTTGTACCAGCCGACCAGGCCGTCCGACATCTGGAAGATTTCCCGGTAGCCCCGCGCGGCGAGGAAGTCGGCAGCGGAAACGGAGCGGGCGCCAACCGCGCAGTAGACCAGAAGCGGCCTGTCGCGCGGGATTTCCTGCACCCTTTTTTGCAGCTCTCCCAGCGGGATCAGCAGTGCACCGCGCAGGTGAGCCTGCCGGTACTCCTCGGGCGTGCGGACATCCAGGAGCACGATCCTTTTGTCCTTGGCGAGGAGCGCCTTAGCCTGGGTCGAGTTGATATTCCTCGTTACCCCGGCAAAGCACAGGGACGCGGCAACCGCGACCAGCGCACCAAGCATGACTACTAATTTGACTGCTTTTCTCATGACCAACTCACTCCTCGTATTCAAGCGTGTACCCCACATGTGCCGGGCGAAAGATTCCAGGAAACTCCCTGGCAAGCCGGGCCGAAGCGGCAAAGCCCGTGCAGTGGCCGGCGCAGATCTTCTTCACGCCGTAGCGCCTGAGCGCGCGGACCGTCCCTTCGATCTGCGCGCCGGACGAGAAGGCGAGGTGGCAGCCGCCGATCACCCCGTACAGCTCGGACACCCCGGTCTGCTGCCGCGCGTGTTCCACCGTGTTCACGACCCCGGCATGGCAGCAGCCCAAAAGGAGCAGCAGCCCCTTTTGGGTCAAAATGACCAAGGACTGGTCGTCCAGAACGCCGTCACTGCAGCAGCCGGTGGAGTCGCAGAAAAGGCCGGCGTCTCCCTCCTCGAAACTTGCCAGTCGCGGCACCTCGCCGGTCAGGAAGATCCCGGGCGCCACCTTGCGGAAGGCGTCGCTGTAGGAGAAGCTGGCCCCCATGCCGGCCAGGAACTCCTCGGCATACGGCAACCCGATGGCCCGGGGAACGCCGTCCCTGATCGTATAGCGCCGGGCGAACACCCCGGGGTGGGCCAGCACCTGCTTGGCCCCGCAGCTCTGCAAAAGCGGCCAGAGCCCGCCCGCGTGGTCGAAGTGCCCGTGCGACAGGACGACCTGCCTCACGCTCCTCAGGTCGAGGTTCATGCGCTGGGCGTTATGCAGCAGGGTGAGCCCGCCTCCGGTATCGAAAAGGATGGACTCCCCTTCGCGCTCGATCAGGGCCGCAAAGCCGTGCTCGCCGAGAGTGCCGGAAATCGGCCCCGCGTTGTTATCGCACAGGATCCTGACCCGGCAGGTCATTTGCAGCAGTTTTTTTGCGGCAGCTTCGGCACCCCGAGCTTTTCCAGGATGGTCATCATCGGGCACCAGTTGGTGAAGCCGGACTGGAGCAGGTTCAGTCCGATGAAGGCCGTGAACCAGAGCCATCTCGGGTCGTGGTAATGGGCGAGTGCCAGCGAGGCGAGGGTGAAGCTGCCTGCGATGAGTCTCAAAAGTCTGTCGACATACATGGTTCTGCTCCTATTAGGTAAGGTAACCCTTGACCCCGGTCCATACAACGGCAGAGAGGGGAGATCCTGCAGGGACGGCCCGGTGGGTCGCCCCTGCGATATGAAAACGTGAAGTCCGACAACCTCCTAGAGGTCCGTTTCAGGTGATATTCCCCTGGCCAGGAGCAGCTCGGCCGCCTTGCCGGCGACGCTGGAGGTGAGCTTGACGCAGCCGCTCTTGCCGTGCGCCGTGAGGATCTTGCAGCAGGTCGCTCCGTTGTTCTCCTTAAACCAGATGTGCAACTCGCGCGTCATGGCGGCGACGGCCTTCTTGTCGCCGTCCATGGCCAGCCCGAGCGCCATGGTCCCGCCGGAGACCGCGCCGCAGATGCATCCGGCCCCCGAACCGCCGCCGAAGCCGCCGGCCATCTGCACCACCTGGTCGGGGACCTGCGGCGCGAACACGTTTTTCACCGCTGCGAGCACCGCCTCGGCGCAGTGCATCTTACCGGAGCGGTAGAACCGCTCCGCTTCCAGGGCGACCTGCGCCGCCAGATCATCGACATCAGCTGCAGCTTCTTTCTTTAACCAGAACATCCTGCCTCCAAACTTTAATATTGCTTACGATAAATTGCGTCCTGCACCGGGCGCGGCATAATCCTACACCGGATTCCCTACGTCTGTCCCGCTAAAAATACCCATTAGAATCAAAACCGGCACGCGGATTAAACGGATGTTACCGGTAAATACAGATTAGGCAGAACCAAGAGAATCAAACTTCTGGTCCAGTCAAAAAAAGTTTTAGCTTGATCTGATTTTATCCGTTCAATCCGTTCAATCCGTTCAATCCGTTCAATCCGTTCAATCCGTGTGCGAGTCTTAGGTTTGCTTTTTTTTATGCCGCTCCTTCCAGGACTCCACCATGAAGTAGAGGATCGGGATGGTGATCCTGGATAGGGTCGTGGAGGCGATCTCGCCGCACATCATGGCGAGCGCCAGGCCCTGGAAGATCGGGTCGAACAGGATCACGAAACTTCCGACCACGACCGCCGCCGCGGTCAGCAGCATGGGACGGAACCGGACCGCGCCGGCGTCGATGATCGCCTCATCGAGCGCCATCCCCTCGCGGCGGCGCAGCTCGGCGAAGTCGATCAGGATGATGGAGTTCCGCACGATGATGCCGGCCAGCGCTATGAAGCCGATCATGCTGGTGGCGGTGAAGAACGCCCCCATGAGCGCGTGCCCCGGCAGGATGCCGATCAGGGTGAGCGGTATCGGGGCCATGATGACGATCGGCGTGGTGAAGTCCTTGAACCAGGCGACCACCAACACGTAGATGAGGATCATGACCGCGGCGAAGGCGGCGCCCAGGTCGCGGAACACCTCGTAGGTGATGTGCCACTCGCCGTCCCACTTGATCCCGGGACGCTCCTCGCTCCAGGGCTGGGAGGCCGCCCGCTGTTCGATCCGGTACCCCCCGGGGAGCGAGATCTTGTCGATTTCCTTTTGCATCTTCAGTATCGCGTAAACCGGGGCCTCGATGACGCCGGCCACGTCGCCGGTGACGTACACGACGCTCTTCAGGTTCTTGCGGTAGAGCGACTTCTCATCCACCCCTTTCACCACATGGACCAGCTCCGAGAGCGGCACGTTCCCCTTGGCGCCCGCGACGTAGACGGAGGAGAGCGCCGAGAGATCGCTGCGCGAGCCGACCGGCAGGCGCAGGTTGATGTAGACCGGCTCCTTCTCCCCGGCCACGTGCATCAGGCCGGCCTCGGAGCCGCCCACCGCGATCTGCAGCGTCTTCACCACGTCCGCGGCGTCGACCCCCGAGAGCGCCGCCTTCTCGCGGTCCACTTCGAAGCGGTAGCTCGATTTGTCATCCTCCTGGTACCAGTCGGTATCGACCACGCCGGGGGTCGACTTGAAGATCTCCTTCACCTTGGCGGCGATGGCGACCCGGCTCTCCTGGGTGGGGCCGTACACCTCGGCGACCAGTGTCGAGAGGACCGGCGGCCCGGGCGGGATCTCCGCCACCTTCAGCCTCGCCCCGTAGCGGTCGGCGATCGCCTTCAGGGAGGGACGGATCCTTTTCGCTATGTCGTGCGACTGGTTCTTGCGCTGGTCCTTGCCGACCAGGTTCACCTGGATCTCCGCCACGTTGGCGCCCTTGCGGAGGTAATAGTGACGCACCAGACCGTTGAAGTTGAACGGCGAGCTGATCCCGACATAGCTCTGGAAGTCGGTCACCTCGGGCACCTTGCGCAAGGCGTCCCCCATCTCGGCGATCATGCGTGCGGTCTCTTCCAGCGTGGTCCCGTCCGGCGCGTCGACGATCAGCTGCAGCTCGCTCTTGTTGTCGAACGGGAGCATCTTCACCGTGACCAGCTTGAAGTAGACCAGTGAGCAGGAAAGGAGCAGCAGGAGAACGACCAGCGACAGGAAGCTGTAGCGTACGACTTTTTTGTGCAGCAGCGCCCCCATGATGCGCCGGTAGAAGCCGGTCATCCAGGATTCCTCCGGCGCCGCGGACCCGCCGAAGTGGGACTCCCCTTTCATGAAGCGGTAGGCGAAGTAGGGGGTGACGGTGAGCGCTATCAGCAGCGAGAAGATCATCGCCAAGGAGGCTCCGACCGGGATGGGCCGCATGTAGGGGCCCATGAGCCCCCCGACGAACCCCATCGGGAGGATGCTCCCGATGACGGCGAGGGTGGCGAGCATGGTCGGGTTGCCGATCTCGTCGACGGCACGGACCGCCGCCTCCAGGGGCTTCAACCTGGTCGTGGTGAAGTAGCGGTGGATGTTCTCCACCACGACGATGGCGTCGTCCACCAGGATGCCGATGGAGAAGATCAGGGCGAACAGGGTGATCCGGTTCAGCGTGTAGCCGATCCTGTTGAAGATGAACATGGTGAGCGCGAGCGTCACGGGAATGGCGATGGCCGCGACCGCGCCCGCGCGCCACCCCATGAAGAGCGCGATCAGAATGGTGACCGAGATGGCGGCCAGGAACATGTGGAACAACAGCTCGTTGTTCTTATCCTTGGCGGTCTCGCCGTAGTTCCTGGTGACGGTCACCTGCATCTCGGCGGGGATGATCTTCCCCTTCTGGAACTCGACCCTTTTGACCAGATCCTCCGCCAGCCAGGTGGCGTTCGCCCCCTTCCTCTTGGCGACCGAGATGGTGACGGCAGGGTAGTCCCCCGCGCCTCCCTTGATCCCTTTGCTGGCAGCAGCGGGGCCCAGACCGAAAAAGACGTAGTCCTTCGGCTCCTGGACGCCGTCGCTAACCGAGGCTACGTCCTCGAGGTACACCGGACGGCCGTCCTTGACGCTCACCACCAGCCGCTTCGCACCGGCCGCATCGTTTAGGAAACTACCGGCGTCGAGGGTGTAGTCGCGGTTACCCGAGGAGATTTCCCCCGCGCGCCGTGCCACGTTCGCCTTCTCGAGTGCCCCCATGACGGCAAGCGGCGAAAGCCCGAAGGAGGCGAGCCGGCCCGAGTCGAGGCGCACCTTCAATTCCCGGGGCAGCCCCCCCTTGATCTCGGTTTCCGCGACGTTGTCCGCCTTCTGCAGTTCGTCGCGAAGCTCCTGCGCCACCCTTCTCAGCGCATGGTGGTCGTAGCGCTCGCTCCAGAGGGTGAGGCTCAGGATCGGGACGTCGTCGATCGACTTGGGGACCACCAGCGGCTCGAGAGAGCCGGGGGGGAGCAGGCCGCGGTTGCTCATGACCTTGTTGTACAGGTTGACCAGCGACTGCTCCTGGTTCTCGCCCACGACGAAGCGGACCGTCACAATCCCCATGCCGGGCTGGCTCGCCGAGTAGACGTACTCGACCCCCTTGATCTCCCAGATCTTCTTCTCGAACGGTGCGACCAGGCGCTGCTCCACCTCTTGGGGGGAGGATCCCGGCATCGGCAGGTAGACGTCCACCATCGGGACCACGATCTGCGGCTCCTCCTCGCGCGGCGTGGCGAGGATGGAATAGAGCCCCAGCAGCAGCGATGCGCCGACGATGAGCGGGGTGAGCTTGGAGTCTATGAAGGCGCGGGCGATCTTCCCCGCGAAACCGAGGTTATTCATGCTTCTCTCCAGTTGGTCATTGAACCTTGGCACCGTCCGTTACCTTCTCCGCGCCCGCCGTCACGATCCGCTCCCCGGCGCTGAGGCCCGAAAGGACCTCCACGCGGCTTCCGAGTGCTGTACCGAGCTTCACCAGGCGAAGCCTCGCTATCCCTTCCCGGGTGACCACCCAGACCGAGGTCAGGGCACCCCGCTCGACGACGGCCGCAGCCGGGACGGCGATCCCCTGGCGGGTGCCGACCCTGAAGAGCGCCTTGCCGTAGGTTCCCGATCTGAGCCCCCTGGCGGGGAGATCGACCTTCACGGTGAAGGTGCGGCTCACGGGATCCACCATCGGTACGATCTCGGAGACGCGGCCGGTGGCGGGCGCGCCCGGCACGGCTATCCCGACCTGGTCGCCCTGCTTCACCTTGCCGAGGAGCCCCTCGCCGGCCGCGACCTCGAGCCGGAAACCGTCGTCTCCCTCGACCGTGACCAGCGGCGTACCGGGGAACACCGTCTGCCCCGACTCCACCTGTTTTGCCACGACCACACCGGAGATCGGCGAGGTTACCTTGCCGTAGCCGGCAATGGTTCCTGCCCCCCTGGAGCTCTGCCGGGCCTGGCTGAGCCTCGCTTCGGCCCGTGCCACCCCTTGATCGGCGACCTCCTGCTCCATCTGGCGCACCTCGAATTCCTGGGGTGTCACCGCCTTCTCGTTTAAGAGCCTGCGGTACCGGCCGAAGGTCGCGTCGGCGAGCTTCTTGCGGGCGCGCGCCTCCTCCACCCCGCGGGCGGCCTCCTCGACGCCGGAGGCAGCGCCTGCGGCAGCGGCACCGCCTTCAACGGCCTCGATGGCGACCAGCAGCTTCCCCTTGGTCACCCGCTCCCCCTCCTTCACGTACACCCCGCTCACGCTCCCGGCGATCCTGGCCGAAACGGCCGCGTAGTTGCGCGCCTTTACCGTCCCCACCGCCTCCTGGACCTCCGGAATCGACTCCACGGCCACCGCGGCAACGCTCGCCCCCTGTACCGCCACGGGCGCGCCCTGCGCCGCGGGTTTTTCCGCGTCCTTCTTGCCACAGCCAAACGCCGACGCTATCAAAAGAGCGATAACCGCGCCCTGAAAGGTTCTCATCGCAACACCTCCGTCATGAATACACCCGCTGTAAAATAAATCTGCGCAGCCGACCGCAGGTAGCTGTTCTCGACCTCAACCAGGTTCGCCCTCGACCTGTTCAGCGCCGCCTCGGCGTCCATCAGCTCGACCATGGGCGACAGCCCGTTCTCAAAACGAAGGCCCACGAGGCGCACCCCCTCCTGCGCGGCCTGCAGCGCGGCACGGGCGGACTCAAGCTTTCCGGCCGCCTCCTGGCGGCGCAGCACCGCTTCGGTCACCTGCAGCGCCACTTCCCTGCGGTCGTTCTCCAGCCGGGCAGCCGAGGCCTTCCTGCCGAGTTCCGCTTTTCCCTTCTGGTGGTAGCGCCTGTTGCCGTCGAAGAGCTCCCAGCGCAGCATGACGCCGACACTCCAGGAATCGTTGTCATAGCCAAGCGGCAGGTCCCGGTCGTTCACCTGGTAGGCCGCGCTGGCGTAAATGGTCGGGAGATAGGCATTGCGCGCCTGCTGCACGGCAAGCTCACCCTTTTCCACCGTCTTTTCGGCCGCTCTCAGCTCGGGCCGGTTCTTCTGCGCCAACGACAGGAGATCGCCTTGCGAAGGGAGCTCCGCCAGGTTCGTCGCTTCGCCGGGGAGCTCGCCGATGTCGAGAGCTTCCCCCTGTTTGCCCCCCACGACGAGGTTCAGCCGCAGGCGCGCGAGCAGCAGGTCGTTGCTCGCCGAGATGAGCCGCTGCCGGGCCTCGGAGAGTGCCGTGGCAGTCCGCAACTGGTCCGATTTGAGGCCGACCCCGTCCCTCTCACGCACCTCCGCCAAGCGGCCGTGCTCCCGGGCGTCCGCCACCGCCTGGTCCGCAACGTCGCGAAAGGCCTTGGCCCTGCGCACGTCGAGATAGGCGTTATAGACCCGAAAGGCGACCTGCTCCCGTGCCAGATCCAGGGAAACCTTGGCGGCTTCGGCCTCCTTTGCCGCCAATTGGACGTCGGCCGAGATGCCGAAATCCAGCAGGGGCTGCTCCAGCTTCAGCGCGCTTTTGAAGTCGCCGCGTGCGCCGGGGTGGTTCAGGGTATCTTTGGCGAAGTCGCTGTCGGGATTGATGCGGGCCTCGTCCAGCTTCATCAGGAAAACGCTGCTCGGGGTATTCGAGAGCGCGGCTCCGCTCTCCAGGTAGAGGTGGGGGAGATAACGGCTCCGGCTGGCGGCGACCTCCTCCTGTGCGGCTCCCTGCTCCAGGGTGGCGGCCTTCAGCAGGTGGTTGCTTTCCAGGGCCCGGGTGATCGCATCGCGCAACGAAACAACCTCCCCGAAGGCCGGGGCCGCGCAGGTAGCAATCAGACAGGCGATCAGCATTACGAACTTTTTGTTCACCCAGAACCTCCGATCGGGTAATAGTCAATATCCAGACTCAGTATATATATGAATCATTATATATATTCCAATTGGCTCAATGTCAAGCCATTTGGCCGCTAACCGCCCTTGCCTCCACGATTTTTTTCGGCTAATGATGAAACGCGACTAAAGATAGGTCGCTTTGGAAGCGCGGTGCCCTGAGTGCAATCCGCGTGGAGTCGATGTAGCTGGATCGAATAGAAAATCAGCGCTCAGCAGGGAAATTGCATCGTTTCTACAGGCGCTGCCGCCCCGAGCAAGCCTGCCGGCCACAGAGCCGGTAGCGGACGATTGGTTTCAGGGGATGATTGCGATATCTTTCGGGGCGCTTCCCACCGGGATGGTAACAACGCTGTTTATGTCATTCGCTGTATCGATCGACTCTGATTGACAGATCGACATACCTTAAATACCGCCCATGTCCGCCTCTGTCAAGGGTCGAGGCAGGATTGTCCTGCCGAAAGACAAGGCACCCGCAAGGGGTGCCCCTACAGGACCGGCGTTTTATTGGCATGACTGTGATTCAGGGGGATTTGATCTGCTCTCGGCAGCCACCCAAGCCCGCGGCCTACCCACCTGACCGGACATAAGAAAAGCCGGCCGCATGTAGCATGCAGGCCGGCTCTTGTTGTCAAACATTGGGCGCCTCGCCTCAGGCAGCCTGGTTCAGCAGGTAGCGACCAGTCCAATCCTTGGAAAACTGGAACGCGGTCCGTCCACAGCGCTTGGTCTTGTCGTGCGACCATTTGATGGCGTCCAGTTCCAGTTCCTTGGTCCAGGGGATATCAAGGTTCCTTTTGCGCGCCTCCCTCTCGACGCAGAGACGGACGGCGTCGAGGTAGCGGTCCTGGGAGAAGACGTGGAAGGCGACCCAGAGGCCGAAACGATCCGAGAGGGAAACCTTCTCCTCCATCGCTTCGCTTTGCTGCAGCTCCCCGTTCACGAACTTGCCGCCCAGGAGGTCGCTGTCGTACTCAGGCAGAAGGTGGCGGCGGTTCGATGTGACGTAGATGAGGACGTTCTCCGGGGCCGAATAGACTGAACCGTCCAGGGCGCTCTTCAGCATCTTGTAGCTCAGCTCCCCGACCTCGAAGGTCAGGTCGTCGCACAGAAGGATGAAGCGGTACGGCTGGTCTTCCACGGCGTTGAATATCTCGGAGAGGTAGATCAGGTCTTCCTTCTCGACCTGGATCACGCGCAGCCCCTCGCTGCCGAACTTGTTCAGGAGCGCCTTCACGATCGACGATTTGCCGGTGCCGCGCGAGCCCCAGAGCAGGGCGTTGTTGGCGGGGAGCCCCTTGAGGAACTGGCGCGTATTGCTGACCATCACCTCCTTCTGCTTCTCGACGCCGAGGAGCTCCTCCAGGGTGGTGATGTCGGTAACCTTGACCGCCTCGAGGTAGCCGGAAAAGGAGTGCCGGCGCCAGTTTGCGGCGTGGCATTTGGACCAGTCGACCGATTTGACGGCCTTCGGGAGCAGCATTTCGACGGAGCTCAGCACGCGCTCGAGCTGGGCGACTACTTCGGGTTTCAGATTTAGCATGGTTCTCTCTTTCCGTGGATTTTCTGAATTTTGAAACGTGCGGGAGGACAGCGCAACAGCCAATAGTCGCGGGTTTCTGCGTTGAGTTCTCGGGGACAGAGCGCAGGTGGCTGCCGCCGCCAGATGAATGCCGGCTAACCGCCTGAAAGCTTGCAGTAAAACAGCTTTACTGTATACGTGGTATCCGGGCTCCATGTCAAATAAAAAGCCGCCGGAGGGCGGCGCGCGCGTCGCGAAGGCGCGCCAGCAACTGCAAAGCCAGCAACTGGTTCAACCCCAGTTCAGCCATGTGGTGTTTCAACTTCTCCGGCTGATACTCGTTCCAGCTGTCCACGGCATCGGACTTGGTCGGCAGCATCGCCTGGACAATATGGTCGTCCGCTTGAGAATCTATATCTGGTACTCTTCACTTCAGGGAGCAGTCAGAGTCCCCTGACTCTCCTCACGCACTAAAAGCCAGCAGCCCACAACTTGGCTTTGGTCACCCGGCAAATTTATAGTATAGTGGATTCTATCAAATAGATCACGAAGGGTCTTGCCGGCAAGGGAAAGGTGTTTGAGAATGAAGTGGTTACGTGAACTGCTGAAGCTTGATATCAAGAAAAAGCCTGACGCCCTTTTGCGCCTTTTCATCACCACTGCCGTCGTTTCCATACTGGTCATCCTCTTCCTGGCCGGTACCGGCTTTCGTGGAGTCCTGCAGCGCTACATCATCGTCGATGCGGAGCAGGAAGCGATTAGTGTCAGCAGCGCCCTGCTCGCTGAAGAAGCTTACGAAATCATAGCTACCCGGGACGATGGTACTTCCTATCTTGAGATCACGAACAAGGACATACCTCGGCTGGATCAGCATCTCAGAAGATTCCTCGCGCCCTTTGGGATCGTCAAAATAAAAATATACAGACCTGATGCCAGGGTCGTGTACAGCACCGATACCAAGGTCATCGGCGAGGCGGACCCGCTCAATTCAAGACTCAAGCGCGCCCTTGCCGGGCAGTTTGATTCGCACTTCGAGAGGAAGGAATCGGTGCACGACCTGGCCGACGAGCTGAGATTCAACGTCGACGTGGTGGAAACCTATATCCCCATTCGTGGCAAAGACAAAAAGGTGATCGGCAGCTTCGAGATCTACCTTGACGTGACGCAATATCGCGAGCAAATCCACCTGGCGGTGGCGTTATCCGTCGGCATCCTGGCATTAACCCTGATCCTCGTCTACGGATCATCCTTTCTTTTGATCCGAAGGGGGACCCGGGACCTCAAGGAAATGCAAGAAATGCTGAGGACGCAGGCGATCACCGACCCCTTGACCGGTTTCTTCAACAAAAGGCAAATTCTGCTGCTGACCCAGAAGGAATTTTCCCGGGTGGCGCGCAAGAGAAAGCGCGGGCTCGCCGACAGCCAGCTCGGATGCATCATGATGGATATCGACAATTTCAAGCAGATGAACGACAGCTACGGCCATCTCGCCGGAGATGCCTTTTTGCGGGAGTTAGCCGCAAGGATCACCCCCTCCCTGAGGGTCTATGACACCGTGGGTCGCTTCGGTGGAGACGAGTTCGTCATCATCCTCCCCGGTTCGGATCTGGATCAAAGCAGCAAGGTGGCGCGGAAAATCTGGTCGCTGGTCAGGGATGAACCCTTTCAGCTTGAGGGCCAGGCCGTCAGGGTGACGCTCAGCCTCGGGGTCTCGGTTGCGGAAGAGGGCGATGTGGACTCCACCTACATGCTGAAACGCGCCGATGACGCGCTCTACATGGCGAAGCACAACGGCCGGGACCGGTACGAGTCTGTCTGTACCGCAACCTCCGAGTGACCGGGAGATAAAGGTATCCCTCTGCGCTGCGAACATTCAAATCCCTTGACACCTCCCATGCTTGCAAGGTATTTTGTGGTCTTTAATATGTGCCCGCTCACACGGCTGGGTTGAAAGCAGATGACCAGGCCCGCTGACCTGAGCCGCCAGTAACCCATACCGCAAACAGCACCCTTTCGAGGCCGATAAGACCGCCGATCCTATCCTTTCCGCACCGACTAAGCTTCATGGATGTTCTATGAGGGGTACATGGGAAGCCAGCTGATGTCCCGAATACTGTCGCTGTCAGTCAGGGCCCAGATGTTCCTCATGGCGCTGATCATTGCCCTCCCGGCAGCCGGCAGCATCGCCTATTCAGGCGTCAAGGTGCGCCAGGCTGCCATCGAGGCAGCCATTCAGGAAACCAGGAAAATCGTCGACAGCATTGCGATCGAGCAGCAGCACGCGACTGCCTCCGCGGAGCAGCTGATGACTGCCTTGGCGCAGCTCCCTGAGCTTAGGGGTCATGATGCCGCCAGGGCGCAGAAAATACTGAGCGACATCCTCAGATTAAACCCCCTGTATCTGAACATATCGGTAGCGGACCCCGCCGGCATGGTCTGGGCTTCGGCGGTCAGCACCAAGCCGGTTTCCATGGCCGACCGGCGCTATTTCAGGAACGCCATGGCAACCGGCCGGCTGTCGTCGGGCGAATACATCGTGAGCAGGATTGCGACCAAGCCCACCATCAATCTCTGCTATCCCTTCAAGGACGGCAACGGGGCGATTGCCGGCGCCCTGATTGTGGCGTTTCGCCTGGACCAACTGGGCCGTGCCCTGACCGAAACCCACGCCAAACAGTACGGTTACGTGCTCCTTGACCACAAGGGAGTCGTGCTCGGCAAAAGCCGCGACCCCGACAAATACATCGGGACAGTTGACGGACCGGAATCGTTCCGGCGCATGCAGGGCGCCCTGGACCAGGGGTCGTTTGTGGGAGCCGGTTACGACGGCCAGGAACGTTTCCTGACCTTTCGCAAGCTCCGCATAAACGGCGAGCAGATTCCCTACATGTACGTCCGGACCGGGATCCCGGTCGCCACCGTCGTCCAACAGGCCAACGCCCTGCTCGTGCAGAACCTGCTTCTCTTCGCGTCAAGCCTGGTGTGCGCCTTCCTCGTCGCCTGGTTCATCGGCAAGCGTTCCATCATAGATCGGGTCGCGCTGTTGCAGTCCGCGTCGCGACGCCTGGCGCGGGGGGATCTCCAGGTCAGGGTTTCCGATTGCATCAAGGGGGGCGAGCTGGGAGAGCTCGGCAAGGCGTTCGATGAAATGGCCCAGCAGCTCGATGCCAGGGAACGGGAGCGCGACAAAGCGGAACTGGCGTTACGCAAGAGTGAATCCCGTTACCGTTCGCTCTTCGACAACACCCTGTTCGGAATCGTCGCGGTAGGACCCGACAACAAGTTTGCGCAGGTGAACCAGGCCTTCTGCAGGCTCCTGGGCTACCGCGAGCAGGAGCTGGTCGGCGTGCGGGATTTCGCGGATATCACCCATCCCGAGGACGTGGCAGTAAGCCTGGAAAAGCACCGGGGCATGGTGCAGGGCGAGATGGGGCGGTTCACCTTCGAGAAGCGTTATCTCACCAAAGAGGGGAACGTGGTCCAGGCCATCTGTTTCGTCGAGGGGATTTACCACGAGCAAGGACAGTGCGAGGGGAATATCGTCTGTATCCTCGACATCACTGAGCTGAAAGCAAGCGAAGAGCGGATGCGCCTTTATTTCGAGCGCCAGATCGTGGGGATGGCCATAACCTCCCCGCATAAGAGGTGGCTGCAGACCAATGCCAGGCTGCAGCAGATGTTCGGCTATACCGGCGAGGAACTGGCCAGCATGTCCTGGATGGAACTGACCCATCCGGACGACCTGGGCACCAACCTCCTTGAGTTCGACCGGATGCTCGCCGGTGATATCGACGAGTTCGCCGTCGAAAAGAAGTTTCTCCGCAAGGACGGCACCTTGCTGTATGCCTATGTCTCCATAGTTTGCGTCCGCAAGCACGACGGCATGGTCGACTACGTCCTCGCACTTTACGATGACATCACAGATCGCAAGCTCGCGGAGGCGGAGATTTACATGCTCCATTCCTGCCTGGAGCAGCGGGTCCAGGAGCGCACCGCGCAGCTCCAAACAGCCATCAGCGAGCAGGAATCGTTCAGCTACTCCGTCTCCCACGACCTGCGCGGCCCGCTGCGTCACATCAACAGTTACCTCTCCATCCTGCAGGAGGAGTTTGCAGCGTGTCTCCCCAACGAGGCGCTGTATTACCTGGAGCGCACCTGCGCGGCAAGCGTCAGGATGGGAAAGCTGATCGACGACCTGCTGGAGCTGTCGCGGGTGAGCCGGTTCAGGCTGGTCAAGGAACGCGTCGACCTGAGCGGCCTGGCAGCCGACGTCGTCACCAGGCTGCAGGAGACCGACCCCGAGCGAGTCGTGGAAATCGAGATCGCGCCGGCCCTGGTTGCGATGGGGGACAAGGTACTCATGGGCCTGGTCCTGGAGAACCTGCTGGGCAACGCCTGGAAATATTCCTCCCGCAGGGAGCGCGCCCGGGTGGCATTCGGAGCCGAAATGGTCGACGGGGAAAGAGTCTTCTTCGTGAAGGACAACGGGGCGGGCTTCGACATGGCGTACCTCGACAAGCTTTTCGGCGCCTTCCAGAGGCTGCACGGGGACGAGTACGACGGTACCGGCATCGGACTGGCCACGGTCAAGCGCATCATGGAACGCCACAGCGGCACGGTTTGGGCGCAAGCGCAGGTCGATGCCGGCGCGACCTTCTACTTCAGCCTCCCCTGACCTGGCCAAGCTACGGATAGCTAGGGTGGGCTTTGCCCGCCGATCACCGTGGGCCATGATGCCCGCAGCCGAGGGCAGCCGGTGGGCACGGCCCACCCTACGCCGCTGCCTAACCGGCAGCACAACGACAAAAGGGCTCCGTTTATCGGAGCCCTTTTGTCGTTCATGAGCCTTCCATCCCCCCAGCCCCCAACGGCGGTTAAGTATAAGGGTTTTAAAGGCAGCACAACACGCGGGAGCACGGGAACGATAAAAAGATCTCCCTACCTATTCTGTGTGCCGTTGGCTCCTGCAGCCGTAGGGTGGGCCGTGCCCACCGGCAGCCGAAGTCCAGGCACACGCAAAGGGTGCCCCCTACAGAATCAGGGATGATGGCAGTAGCGGAGAAACTAATCAGGCTCCTTAACCGTTCTTTCTGTCGAGTACGGTGAACGAGTCGGACCGCCGCCCGATTCTACTATGCGGCTGTCCGGTAATGGTCTACAGTGATTCGAATCGTAAGCTTCCCTGAATCCGAGAAATCAGGACGGAAGTAAACATCTGATCTTTTACAAAAAATCCGTCTCCCGAGGTATTAGCACGTGCCATTATCAGCGTCCCCCTATGTTCAGTCCTTCCTCAACGAAAGCATTCAGCAGCAACTGATCGAGTCCAACCGCCGCGAGTACGGCCGCCTTTACGACCTGCTGAACTTTGCAGACCCGGAGCAACTGGCCAGAGCCGGCGCGGAGCGCCAGGAGCTGCTGCACTGGCTTGACGGCCACGCCAGTTTCGGTTACGCCGGGACCAAGGTGAATTGCAACGGCCTCTCCCCGGGTTGCCGGCGCTGCGGCGATGGCGGCTGGTCCTGCCTGTTCGTCAATGGCCGCTGCAACGGGCGCTGCTTCTACTGCCCCACGGCGCAGGACGACGACGGGCCGCCGGTTACCAACGGCCTGGCTTTCACCACTCCGGAGGACTATGCCGCCTACGTGGCCGCCCTGGGGTTCAGCGGCGTCAGCATCAGCGGCGGCGAGCCGTTGCTGACGCCGGATCTGACCCTGTCCTACCTGAGCGCCGTCCGCAAGCGTTGCGGTGCTGACGTCCACCTCTGGCTCTATACCAACGGCACCCTCCTGACGGCGGATCTCTGCAGCCGCCTGCGGGACGCCGGTCTGGACGAGATCCGCTTCGACCTGGGCGCCGTCCGCTACCATCTCAAGAAATTGCGCCTGGCGGTGGGTCGCATCCCGACGGTCACGGTGGAGATCCCGGCGGTGCCGGAGGACGAGGAGCTGCTGAAACTGAAGCTGCTCGAAATGTCCGAGGCCGGGGTCAATCACCTCAATCTGCACCAGATGCGGCTGACTCCCTACAACTTCGGCCCCTTGACTGAGCGGGGCTACACCTTCCTCCATGGCGAGAAGGTCACGGTACTGGAATCTGAGCTCTGTGCCTTGCGGATGGTGCGCTTCGGCCTGGAACAAGGCATTCCCGTACCAGTCAACTACTGTTCCTTCCCCTACAAGCGGCGCTTCCAGCACGCGGCCGCCCGGCGTCGCGCGGCCCTGACCGTCTGCGTTCCCGGCGAGGAGGTGACTGAACCGGGCTACCTGCGGATCCTTTCAGCAACCGGTGTACGCTACAGCGATGCGGCGCTGCTGCAGAATCCAAGCTACCGCTACCCTTTTGAAAAGATCGTGCTGGAAACCGGGCGTGCCCTGTATCTGGAGCGGCGGCCACTGACGCCGGAGCTGGAACTTTCGGCTGCGGAACTGGCCGCCCTGAAGGCGGGACAGCCTCCGGAGCGGGTCGCCCGTTTCGAGCGGATCGAGAGCGGCCTGGCGGAATATTTTTAATCCCGGTGATCCAGCGACACGGCACCCCTTGCGGGTGCCTGCTTGCTGCGCAAGGACCGCATCAGGCAGCCTCCTGTACCCGGCTTAACTGGTGGATTCCCGTTTGATCCCGACGCAGCTCAGCTGATCCACCAATCGCGGCTCTTTGACAAACCTACCCGAGCGCCATATATTCGATAGATAGGAATGTGTCAGTCGACTTCGGGCAACATGCGGAGGGTTGGGGCTGGTTTCACTTTCGTCGTCCAGTATTGCCCCCGACCCGGCGCATCAACGGGAGGACAAAATGCAGAGATTACGCTATGGACTCATCGCACTGTGTATGCTGTTGTGCTCGGTTACTTCTGCTTCAGCCGACGTGAGCATCGGGATCGGGTTTCCCAGCGTGAGCATCGGGATCAACCTGCCATTGTTCCCGGAACTCGTCCCGGTGCCGGGTTATCCGGTCTACTACGCGCCACAGGTGAATGGCAACTATTTCTTTTACGACGGCATGTACTGGGTCTACCAGAACGATAACTGGTACGCGAGTTCCTGGTACAACGGCCCCTGGTCGCTTGTGGATCCAGTGGTTGTGCCGCTCTACATCCTGCGCGTCCCCGTGCGCTACTACCGGCAGCCTCCTGTGTACTTTCACGGATGGCAGTCGAATGCGCCGCCCCGCTGGGGCCAGCACTGGGGCCATGGATGGGAGCAGCGTCGAGGTGGGTGGGACAAGTGGAAGCGCAGTTCCGCTCCCAGGCCCGCCCCTCTGCCTGTCTACCAGCGGCAGTTTTCAGGAGACAGGTACCCCCGGGCTGTGGAGCAGCAACAGAAGCTACGCAGCCAGCAATACCGTTACCAGCCGCGCGACAAGGTAGTCCGCCAGCATTTAAAGCAGGTAGAACAAAGAGCGTCCGCACCTGCTCAGCGGGGCAAGCAGGAAAAGCCCCAGACGAGAAGTCCGAAACAGCAGGAAATCCAGCGCTCAACTCCGCCCCAGCACGGCGCTCCGGCTGGTTCACACGCGCAGCCACCGCAAACCCCACCTCGCCAGCGAGGACCGGCACTTCATGAACAGCAACGGGGTCCGGCTCCCCAAGTTCAGCCGCAGCAGCGGACTCCGGCTCCCCAGGTCCAGCCGCAGCAGCGGGGTCCAGCTTCGCACGAGCAGCGGCAGCAGCCAGCCCCGGCTTCGCATGAAAAGCGGCAGCAGCCAGCCCCGGCTTCGCATGAAAAGCGGCAGCAGCCAGCCCCGGCTTCGCATGAAAAGCGGCAGCAGCCAGCGGCAGCTCCAGAGCGGGGACAGCACGCACCGCAAGGACAGATACAGAGATCGCAGGATAAGGGGGAGTCGCAGCGACCCGACCGGGGTAAAGGGCAAGACAAGGATGAGGGACGAGGCCGCTGACACGGCATAAGATCAGATTCCGCTCACTGCCGGGATCTTTGCATGAAGCCCGTGGGAGCCCCCTCTGGACGCGAAATTCGCGGCAGGAATGCCGCTGCTGCGACCGATATTTTGCACGTGGAAACCGAAAAGGCCGCCCTTTAAGAGGCGGCCTTTTTGTGTCGATGCGCCAGACATGACGCGCGGCGCATAAGCACCATCTTAGCCAGGTAGCACTATTTTGCCGACCAAACGGGTAAAAAAATCGGGGATGCCGGTTTCAAATGTCAGCCGTTTGCCGCTGACAGGGTGTGTGAAAGAGAGCGATCTGGCATGGAGTGCCAGGGTGCCGTAGTGATCGTTCGCCCTGCCGTATTTGCTGTCCCCAACGACAGGGTGCCCCTTTTCCGAAAGATGTACACGTATCTGGTGTTTGCGGCCGGTGAGCAGGTGGATTTCCAGCAGGCTGACCCCCTTGGTCTCCTTCAGGACCGTATACTCCGTATGAGACAACTTACCCACTGCCTGGTCAGGGGTGGAATACACCGTGAAGGCGCTGTTCTCGGTCAGGTAGCTGCTGATCGTTCCCGCCTTCGGCGCCAGCGCGCCGTGGACGATCGTAAGGTAGCGCTTGTCGGTCTCCTGCCAGTGCCCCTGCAGAAAAATCTTGGCCGCCTCGCTCTTGGCAAGGACCAGGATGCCGGAGGTCTCCCGGTCCAGGCGATGGACGATGTAGACCCGGTTTCGGGACCGGGGATTCCCCTTGCGTACATACTCGTTGAGAATGGCATGCACAGTTCTCGACTTGTCACGGTCCGTTCCCATGGTCAGGAGTCCGCAAGGCTTTTCCACCACGATGATATCGTCGTCCTCGTGAAGGACCGCTAGCCCTTTGGGCTGATGCTTCGCTGCGGGGCGTTTCGTAGTAGGCATAGATTTTTTCCCGAAAAACAAAAGCCACAGGGGTGGTCCCTGTGGCTGATAGCTACTTCGTGTATAGCACGCCGGCCCCTGCGGCGGCAATGGCTTTCTTGCTTGAACCCTATGGCGTAAAACGCAAATAGGCCGCTCCCGGAGAGAGCGGCCTATTTGCATCAAGCAGACAGATGATTACTTTGCAGCCGGAGCAGCCGGCTCGGTGACGGTTTCTTCTTTCTTAATGGTCTTTTTGACTTTCTTGCCCTTCTTGGAGGTTTTCTTTTTCTTCACTACTTTCTTCTCAACCTTCTCACCGGCCGGGGTGACAGTGGTTGATTCGGTCTTGGTGTCGGACATCGGTTCAGCGGCGCAAACAATGCCCGCGAAGGAAACGGCAACCAGAGCTGCTACGAATGTGGCGAGAACTTTTTTCATTTGGACATCCCCCAGAGAGTTATTTAAAAGCATGCCAACTAGTAGCACTTAATGTGCCAAGTCTTACCATCTCGCAACCGGTTGAATCTAAAGGATATCATATCCACACCCCTGCGAACGCAACTTCCGGTCCACCCGAAATGATCCCTACCCTACCTCATTTGCGGCAGAACGCTCTTGACAAGGTCCCTAAGCAGCAATGCCCAGTTTAACGAAGGTCGGTTCGAGAATCGCGTCTATCTCGGCGCTGTCCAGCGTCTCCTTGGCAATGAGCTCCGCCGTCAGGCGCTTTAGCGCGTCCATGTGGGTCTCCAGAAGCGTGCGGACTTCCGAGTAAGACGTCGTCACAATGGAGCGGATCTCCGAGTCGATCTCCAGCGCGGTCGCGTCACTGAAATTCTTGCCGCTCTGGGGCGCGCCGGAATCCGGATCGGTGCTTTCGTGGTTGCCGAAGGCGACCGGGCCGAATGCCTTGGACATGCCCCACTCGCAGACCATCTTCCTGGCCGTGTCGGTCGCCCGGGCCAGATCGTTGCCGGCCCCGGTGGTGGTCGTGTTGAAAACGAGGTCCTCGGCTGCGCGCCCGCCCATCAGCACCTTGAGGTGGCCATCCAGCATCTCCTTGGTGTAACAGTAGATATCCTCAACAGGGATCTGAACCGTGACGCCGAGAGCCCGTCCTCTCGGGATGATCGACACCTTGTGCACCGGATCACACCCCGGGACGAGTTTTGCCACCAGCACATGGCCGGCCTCATGATAGGCCGTGTTCAGTTTCGACTTTTCCGACAGGACCAGCGACTTCTTCTCGGCTCCCATCAGCACTTTATCCCTGGCACTGTCAAAGTCCACCATTTCCACCTGGCTTTTGCTTGATCTGGCCGCCAAAATGGCAGCTTCGTTCACCACATTGGCAAGATCGGCGCCGGAAAACCCGGGAGTCCCCCGCGCAATGACCCGCAGGTCCACCTCGGAGCTTAACGGGACGTTTTTCGCATGGACCTTGAGGATCTCTTCGCGCCCCTTGATGTCGGGTGAGCCGACCACCACCTGTCGGTCGAAACGCCCCGACCGCAGGAGCGCCGGGTCCAGGACCTCGGGTCGGTTGGTGGCGGCGAGCACGACAATCCCGGCCTTTGCCGCGAAGCCGTCCATCTCCACCAGAAGCTGATTCAACGTCTGATCCCTCTCGTCACTGGCGCCGCCTCTGCCGGCGTCGCGTCGGCGCCCGACGGCATCGATCTCGTCGATGAAAAGTATGCAGGGTGCTGCTTTTTTCCCTTGGGCGAAGAGGTCCCTGACCCTGGAAGCCCCGACACCGACATACATCTCCACAAACTCGGAGCCGGATATGGAGAAAAAAGGAACGCCGGCTTCGCCTGCCACGGCCCTGGCCAAAAGGGTTTTCCCGGTGCCCGGGGGACCGACCAGCAGGACTCCGGCGGGCATTTTACCGCCCAGGTTGTTGAACTTCTCCGGATCCTTCAAGAACTCCACGGTTTCCAGGAGTTCAGTCTTTGCCTCTTCGGCTCCCGCCACCTCAGTGAAACAGGTCTTGGACCAGGAACTGTTGACCAGCTTCGCCTTGCTCCGCCCGAACCCGGCATACCTTCGTATGACAAGTAAAAGGGATCCGGCCACGATGAGTATGATGCCCAGTTCCAACCACTTGATTTGCAGGGCCGCAGGGCCGGAGGTAAAGTCAATGCGCTTGGCCAGGAGCAGGTTTGACAGCTCCGCCCCCGTCGGCAGGAAGAGCAGGAACTTCTCGCCCGCTTTACCGTCTGCTGTGATCTGGTCACCGGCAATCCTGACTCTCAGGATGCTGCCGGAGTTCACCTTGTCCATGAACGAGGTATAACTTATCTGGTTTTTCTGATCTGACTGATAGTTCCTCCAGGCATATGACCCATACCAAAGAGCTCCAGCAATACTCAAAACTACAAAAATCACCAGTAAACGAATATTTTTGATATTACCCATGTTTACACTAATCCCTTTTCAGCAGTAATAATATTCAGGCTCTAATAGGCGCAACCTCACCGACGAACACAATGTGTCAATAAACGTGACCAATGAATTTAAACCCGCTTATTTGAAATATTAAATTATTTTGGAAGTGTTTTTGACTTGTTCGAAAAGAAAGGTCTACTATTGTTACTCCAATCATCGCTTTTTTGTATAGACAATTTATTTTAATAGGTTTGGACTTGCATGGTGACTAGGTGAGGGGAAATGCAAGTGGCGAAAATCCGGAAGCAGTAATCCGGAACTGCCCGAGATTTCGGCCGCCGCTGTCATCATGGCCAGGAGTGGGAATGATCACCAGATTTCATGCCAGCCATCTGGTTCCTGCCTGCAAAGCATAAAAAAAGATTAGCCACAAAAAGGCACAAAACGCACAAAAATTAATAGCTTAAAAGCTTAAAAGAACTTTTTTCACGCATTGTGTGCTTTTTTGTGGCTAGAAAGATCCTGTCTATGCCAGGGCCCGAACGAGCTGTTCCCGGTCCCACTGGCGTGTCTTTGCCGCCGCAATAAATGCGCCTGTGTCGCTGGCATCCACCACGCCCGCATCTTTCCCGACATTCGCTATTTTCAAAAGCGCCTGGCCACCTTTGTCGGCTGAGATCGCCTTGAGGTGACCGAAAGCGTCACGCACGAAATCGATCGCGGCGCTTTCCATCGACAGTGCCTGAGCGCCCTGGTCGGAAAGGATGACGGCAACCGCGTCAAAAAGCACAGAGGGCGTACCGGCCAGTTGCCCGTCAGCCGCGAGCCGCGAGCCATTGGCAAGCTTCACGCCCCCCACTTTGGGGGCGACGATCATCACCGTAGCACCCGCATCGGTCGCAGCCTTTCTAATCTTCTCAACGACAGCGCCGTCTGAACCATTCTCGACAAGAATGCCGATCTTGCGCCCCTGGAGCAGGTCTTTCATCCTGCCGATGACCTGCAACGCTGGCGAAGGCGCCATTTCACGCACGGGCGCTGCCGCCACCGGCGCATCCGGAATCCTTTCCAGAGCAAGACCCGCGGCGACCCGGCGGGCGAGGTCTTCCTCAATATGCCGCAGATGACCGACCATCGCCTCACGCACATGCAGATGCTCGACCTTGGAAAGCTCAAAAACTAACGCCGAGGCGATGTGCGCCTGCTCATACGCGGTTTGGCTGAGATAGAACATCCGAGCCTGGCTGTAATGGTCAGCGAAGCTCTCGGCACGGATGCGGCCCTTCTCGCCCGATTCGGTCACCGTAGCGCTATGGAAACCGTGGACCGGCGTTTCGCGCAGCGAGGTTTCCGACAGGGAGTTGGGCTCATACGAAACACGGCCGACGGGCTGCTCCATCTGCATGTGTCCGTCGCGTTGCTGGTTCCCGAACGGGCACTTGGGCGCGTTGACCGGTATCTGGTGGAAATTGGGTGAACCAAGGCGCGAAAGCTGGGTATCGAGATAGGAGAACAAACGGCCCTGCAGCAGCGGGTCGTTAGAGAAATCGATGCCGGGCACGACATTAGCCGGGCAGTAGGCGACCTGTTCGGTTTCTGCGAAGAAATTGTTCGGCCAGCGGTCCAGCACCATGCGCCCGATGACTTGCAAAGGCACGAGTTCTTCAGGAATCAGCTTGGTCGCGTCCAGATGATCGAACGGGAATCGGTCCGCTTGCTCCTGCGTGAAGAGCTGGACCGCGAATTCCCACTCGGGGAAATCACCGGCCGTGATGGCATCGAACATGTCGCGGCGGTGGAAGTCCTGATCAGCGCCAGCGATCTTGACGGTCTCATCCCAAATGGTGGACTGCAAGCCGAGCTTTGGTCGCCAGTGGAACTTTACGAAGGTGGATGCGCCGGCCTTGTTTATCAGCCGGAAACTGTGCACGCCGAAGCCTTCGATCATCCGTAGCGAGCGCGGCAAGGTGCGGTCAGACATGATCCACATCACCATGTGCATGGATTCAGGCGTGAGCGAGATGTAATCCCAGAAGGTGTCGTGAGCGGTCGCCGATTGCGGGAAGCCGCGGTCCGGCTCCATTTTCACGGCATGGATCAGGTCGGGGAATTTGATGGCGTCCTGGATGAAAAAGACCGGGACATTGTTGCCGACCAGGTCCCAGTTGCCTTCCTTGGTGTAAAACTTGACGGCAAACCCACGTACGTCGCGCGGGGTATCGACCGAACCCGCCCCCCCTGCCACGGTCGACAGGCGGGTAAACACGGGAGTCCTCTCACCGACCTCGGTGAGTATCCGGGCAGACGTGTACTGCTGCAACGAGGCGGTCAGCTCGAAGAATCCATGCGCGCCCGTCGCCCGCGCATGAACGATGCGCTCCGGGATGCGCTCGTGATCGAAATGGAAGATTTTTTCGCGAAGGATGAAATCCTCCAGAAGCGCAGGCCCACGCGGGTTGGCCCGGAGCGAGTTTTGATTATCGGAAACCGGGGCGCCCTGGTTGGTTGTGAGATCGGGATGTTCTCCCCCGGCGGCCTGGTGCAATTCGCCGCCGGCAGCAAGTTGGCGGCTCCGGACGAGAGCCGGACTCTTTTCCTGTTTGCGAGTATTACCCGTTGCCTTTTCTTTGCTCATATCGATCTCCTCGGTTCGTAACAGCAGGCCTGCCGGTTATTGGCGTGCGCCAGGATGGGCGGTTGTGGTTACCGTAGTCTTATTTTATTGACCAGGAGGAACGTTCAGCACACCGCGGAATTATCGGGAAACATTATCGCAAAACCAGACATTTTCAACAGCAAAGGGAACCCTCCAAGGTGTCTGGCTGGTCAGCGGGGCGACCGTCATCAAAAAAGGCCGCCACCTTTACAGAGAAAAGTATTGTCTAAATATTTTTCATAACATATAATTAATCATGTGCAGGTATGATTGGAAGCAGACAGAGGCCAAGACGGGCATAGGTGGTGGGCTAGGTAGTACCGGAGAAAAAGGCGGTAAGTGGAAAAAGACTCAAAGAGTCAGACAGTTGTAGTATCAGCCTAGTCTACGTTTGCTGTGCCAAGCCGGGTCCCAAGTAAGCCTGAGGTTCTCGGTACAGATGCAGGCAACGAAAGGGACCTTACCAAAGGGGTGAGGAGGTACGATAATGAAAACCATAAAAAGGGTTTTATTGACAACAGTAGCAGCCGTAGGCCTGCTGGGTTTGATGACAGGTACCGGCATATCAGCCAGTTCGGACCCGTTTAGAACTGGTGCTTCAATGACTACGGAAAGAGATTACACTATTTCCGGCCCGTATAATGCTCCTGAGGCTGCTCCTGGTGTTGGCGCAATAGGCAGCGGCACAGGCGGCGCAGTCGGAACCGGCTCGGGCAGTGGTGAGCCGATGGGTACAGGCACCGGCGGCACGACCGATACCGATACCGATACCGATACCGATACCGATACCGATACCGATACCGATACCGGCACCGGTGGCACGATGGGTACGGGGACCGGCGGCGCGATCGATACCGGCACAGGTGGCACGACCGATACTGGGACCGCTGGCACGGGTGGAACAGGCGGTGAAGGAAAGTAATTTCCCCTGCAGTCTGACCATCAGGGATGTTCTTTTCAGTTAGAGGGCTCAGGGGTTCAGGTCTTGGGAAGATAGGTCGTGCAAAAGGGATTTCCCAACAATCTGCCCCTGGGTCATTTTTGTATCTGGTCCGGAGACGGCTTTGACCATGCACTTCAGAAAATAGTACCCGTCCACCCACGGCTCCTCTATCTGTCGATAGTATAGGTTTCCCCCAAGGCTTCGTAGCTCCGACCAACAATCACAAGTTTAAATTAAAGATATGCTCTCAAGCTCCGATACCTAACTAGCATCATGCAGCAGAATCGTGAGCTGATCCGGCTGAGGTTCGGCCCTTTAACTGTCATTAGCCACCGCCCACCAAGGTTTATCTCAATATACCTGGGATATTGAGCTACCGCCGAAACGATCCCTTCCCCTGGGAGGGCATCGCATTTAATTTAACTCACATGCAATTAAGGAGAGGACATGAAACACAGGATACGCGCCGTCATTCTTGCCGCAGCAGCCGTCACAGCCTTTGCCGCACCCGCTCTGGCAGATACCGCAGTGTGCACCGTAACTGCTCCTGAGATTCGCATCAGGAAGAGCCCGAGCAAGAAAGCACACATCGTCGCCGTACTGAAGAAAAACGCTCAGGTCACCACGACGGAGACATGTGCAGGAGGATGGGTTAAAATCACCTCGGAGGATGGTCGTCTTGCCGGATATGTGGGCGGCTGGGCTCTCTCCGCTGCAGCACCCAAGGTTGCCGCAGCGGTTGTTGACATTCCCGCCAAACCGGAGCTCGCTAAAACCGAACCGGCGCCCAATGTTACTGCACAGACGGAGGTCCCCTCGAATGAGAAGCTGGCCATCCAGATCACCGAACTGCGTCTGAACGTTCTCGGAATAGAGCGTAACATTCAGAAGATGAGCAAGGACATTCAGAAGATCAAGGTTACGCTTCGGCGCAAGGCAGCCGGCAAAAAGGTTTCTGCCAACGACAAGAAGGGGCACAAGCAACTGGCGAAGCAGTAACAGCCTTTCCCCCGTGACAGGAGGCGGATAATCCTCTGTTTTCTGCGCATTTATGGATATTATCAGTAACCTCCCGCAAATAAGAGAAGGCCCCCAAGCATGACGTTTGGGGGCCTTCCTTTATTCCAATATCGGACAATCTTACTTGGTGGAGCAGCCGAAGCGGGTCACTCACCCCTGACGCCGCGATTCCTTGAGGCCTCGAAGTTACAGATCGAACTTGATCGGATTTGCCTTCTGCTGCTTTATGATGACCTGCCCTTCCGGCGACCTGACAAACTCCATGAAACGAAGATCAGCGGCGCCCGGCTTCTTGTTCAAAACGAAACTGTAATAGTGCTGGATCGGTCCAGTTACTGAAGAGGTGATGTCCTTGCCATCGAGTTTGAGCGCTAACATCTTCCCGCGGGCATTGGCATAGTTAATGGCATCGATCATCCCGATTGAATTGGGAGTGGTGGTTAAGGCATCCATCATATCCTTTGATTTCAACTTTGAATCAATCCCAGCTGGCTCCTTGACCTTGGCGAAGCCCGGCAGACGTCGACGCATGACAATCTTGGTCGAATCCTTCTCCGGTCTGGTGAGTACAACTATGGCTGCATTGTGACCACCGACCTCATGCCAGTTCCTAATCTTGCCCGCGTAGATGTCGCATATCTGCTGGCTAGTGAGCCCCTTGACCGGAACGGAGGCGTTTACCGCGAAAAACCCGGCTACGGAAGCGACTTCATACGCCTTCACGGAGAGTCTTTTTTCGTCGTCGTCAAGCCTGCGTGCCGATGTGGCAATATCAATATAGCCATCACTGACACTCTGCACACCGTTCTTTTGTCCAAGCGATTTCGGATTCACCAGTACCTGGTCCGCTGGATACTTCTTCGCATACGCCTTGCCCAACTCGACGGCAAGCGGGAGCATCTGGCCTGAACCGGCAATCTTGATAGTCTCCGCGTTAACGGACAAGGAAAAGCCTAGAACAGTTACAATAGTGAGTACAATTTGCTTCATAACAATGGTCCTCTCTCCTGGTAGTTTTTCATGCCTTGAATTTATATTCTTTTGCATAGTTGTTGTAAAGTAACTTCTGGCTTCAAATTCAAATTAATCACCTGCGGTTCGAGCGGTTAAACTGAGGAGATTGCTAGACTTACAGGGGATGAAGAAGGTAGGGCGCACTATGAAAGGGTTCTTGGGAGTGGGGGGGTTTATCGAGCATTCAGAGACTGGTGAAGGAAATAGCTGAGCGTTTGGTGCCGAATCTCACCCACCATAACTCCACTTGCCCCCAAGCCGTAGGGGCGACCCGGTGGGTCGCCCTGCTTTCGATTTCGGTTCACCCGTGCCAGGTTTCTGGTCGGCCTTGGCAAGAGGGCGACCCGCCGGGTCGCCCCTACGTTACGAAACCTGTTAAATGGAAAGGTTTCGCATATGCTGAATGGTTACCTTTTTATTTCATTAGTTTTATAACCTGCTGGACATATTCATCCTTAGTTATGACACCATCGCCGTTGGCATCCCAGTATTTGCAATCTTTCTCCATCTTCTTTTTGTCACGCGACACCGCCAAGCACTCATTCTCACTCAGCTTGCCGTCCTTGTTCTTGTCTGCAGCCGCAAGAATTTGCTGATACGCGAGGCCAATCACCTCTTTCGATGGCCCCATTGCCCTTCCGGCGAAGGAATTATTCACGGCCATGGTGAAGGAACCCACGAGAAAAACCGTTGGAACTAACCAGAAGCCTGCTTTCTTCATCAGTACCTCCCTTTCGAAGCAGATGTCCGAATGTCTAGCCTTTCACCTGGCTGGTGCAGGAAATGTCTCGAGGGAATTTCACTTTTAAGGCGTGCCAACCTTGTTGATACCGGTCCCCTGAATTCTACCGAAGTTGCGCGGAAGTACAACATGTTCTGACTGTCTGCGGACTTGATCTGGCGCGTCCCGGGAATCCTACTCAAGGTCAATCCTGGCGGGGATCACACCGGGGGAGTGAGCTTCCCCCTTCTTTTTTCCGTACTTATCCGTTCCAGGTACTGCTGAGCCCGGCCCGACCCTTGCGCCGCCGCCTTGCGGAACCAGGCGGCCGCCTCCTCCCGGTCCTTTTTCACCCCTTGCCCCCGGAGGTACATCACACCCAGATAAGTTTGGGCCTCGGCGCCTCCCTGGCCGGCCGCCTTACGGAACCAGCGCGCCGCCTCACCACGGTCCTTCATCACACCTTCGCCCAGGAAATACATCTCCCCCAGGTGAACCTGTGCCTTGCAGCTTCCCTGCTCGGCCGCCAGGCGAAACCAGCGCAGCGTCTCCTGCAGGTCCTTGGTTACGCCGTCGCCTTGGGCATACATCAGCGCCAAGTTGAGCTGAGCCTTCAAATTGTCCTGGTCGGCGGCCAGGCGAAACCAACGGAAGGCCTCCCGGTGGTCCCTGGCCACCCCCTCCCCGTTCAGGTATAGGAGCCCGAGATTATACTGTGCGCCGGCATGTCCCATCTCAGCCGCCCGGCGAAACCAGACAGCGGCCTGCTGCGGGTTGGGTGTGACCCCCTCCCCCTTGTAGTGCATCACGCCGACGGCAAAAGCCCCCACGGGATCGTTTCCTGCGCGGAACTCCCGAAGCGAAGAGGCGTAATCCCGCTGCCGGTACGCGACCAGGCCCGGATGCTCACTGCAGCCGCTAACAAGGAGGATCACCGCAAGGGCGCCCCGCATAATCGTCATGCGGTGAGAACAGGCCAGGATTCTTTTTTCGATGCAGCGCGGTCCATTCATGGTACGGCATTGTAACCGGATAGGCGCTACGGTTCCACGAAGTAACTGTTAATAAACCGGGACTTAGCTAGGCGGACCGTCAGGGGGAAATTCTATAATCATCCCGCAGCGAAAGACGTTAGCGAGTAAGTTCAGGGAGGAGGATTTCCCGGGGGCAGGCCTGCATTCGTGGAATTGGTAATTGCATGATTGCACCCCTGACCCCGCGACCGACCCAATGATAGCGTTCGCAGGACATGACCTGGAGAATAAAAAACCGTCTGATTTTGTGATCAATGACCGCCTTTTTTCCCGTAAACGGCGTACTATAAATAAAGGCATGCCAGTGGAAGGCAAAACAGCCTCGCCCACCGCGGCCGGAAGATTCTTCCCGGCCCAGACTAGACATGCCAAGGGGAGATTTAAATGAAAACCGTAATGCGTTCCATCTACACCCTCTGCAGCACCCTTATCATTGCCGCGCCAGCCTATGCGGCAGCAAACCCCGCGGAAGAGGTCGGCATGATGGGTTGGCTGTTCCTCGGCTTCGCCGCCCTGATCGGTGTCTTTCAGCTGATTCCGGCAATCATGCTGTTTGCGACCATGGTCAAGGGAGTGGCGGCGCCTGCGATGCGTAAGGTGGAGAACCGCTAAAGGGGACCGGGGGGGGGAGAAGCCGCTTCTTCATCAAAGGCAGATCCCCCTCAGAGGTCGGCGGGCAGGCGGCGGGTGTCGCGGGCAGGAATGCCAGTTAGCCGGCACCCTCCGCACAGATCCCGGCGAGCAACAAGGGGGTCAAAGCTCCATACTCAAAAGGCTTGCCAATCAACGGCAAAGGGTAGAGTAGTCAACAGGTTCAGGCATATGTATAGATCGGGATATGAGCTCCCGTCGCTTTCGTTAGACGGGGTATCCTTTTCTAGTAAGAGTTTGAGTCACTGGATCTGGCCACGTATCTCCCCAGCGGGATTGGCATACGTGTGAATATTCACATAAACGTTACCCGACTTGATCAGATTTACCAGATCCTCGAGCGGTTTGTCCTGTAGCTTACCTAGCAGATCCATTCCCGTTATCTTCCCCTCCGAAAGCAATCCGCTGAACTTTCCTTTCTTTTCCCCGTTGAAAGAAATAATTACGACTGGCGGTCCTTCCACCCCTTTCGTTCCAATGTGAATATGGGCCGCGGTGGCGTCTATGATGTTCTTAACATACAACTTGTAACTCAGTGTTTTGCCGTCTTCACTCAGCTTGAATTCCGCTTTCCCCGTGGCCTTTGACTTGGGGCTTTCAACCTCCCCCTTCGGTGTAAGTTTAGCCTCGAAGCTCTTTCCAGCGGCGAATCCGGTTGAGGCGGCAAAGATTGCGGCCAGCACGACAAAAAGCAACAGTTTCACTTTTACCATTGAGCGCCTCCTAATACCTGTTATGTAGTGAAGTGACTGGCACCTGCTCGTGCTCGCGTTATCCGGCATCTGCCAGCATTCAGGTAACCAAGTGAGACAGAAACATAAATAATGTTACCTGCGGGCGCATGAAAGTCAATGTGGCGAAACGCCTCAGAGTAAATACGGATATGGAAGACGAAAGCCAGGGGAACCCTCGGGGTCAGTAGCGATAGCTGAGATCTACGCCCAGGATGTGATTGGTCTTACTTACGCCCGGGGTCAGGTTCCAGTTAGCGATGGTTTCCCAGCCGTACCGGAGAGTCGCATTCCAGTCATCGTAAACCGGCAGGTCCCAGAAGGCACGCAGGCCAACCGTGCGCTCAGCCGCCTGAAGGACACCGCTCGGGTCGTAGTTTCCCATGGAATCCACATTGACCAGCCCTATATCCCCGCGGGTGGTGCGAAAACATTCGAGCGCAACTGTATTCCTCGCTGAAAACCAATGGCTGTAACGCAGGAAGAAATCCTGGGTCGCTCCTCCCTGGGAATCCCCGACGGGGAAATTGTGATAGAGGTAGCCGTTTGGAAAGGTTCCGTTCGTGTAAAGTATCTGGTGGCCGCGGAAGTACTCGAACCGAAGATCATCCCTGCCGCTTGAAGTAATCATTGGAACAAAAAAACCCGCGATATAGCTTTGTGCCTTGGGCCAGGCGCCGGCTCGGTCCTCGCCCGAAAGTTCGCCGTAAATTTCACTGTTGCGCAGCCACGGAAATCTGAAACGCAGTTCCAACCCCCCGAGCGAATTGGAATTATCAGAATGCGTAGCGCCCCACAGTCCGTGGAGTGAGTCTGAGAGGCTGTTATCGACTCCGCGCCCCCCCGCCTGTCGACCGAGATTCAGGCCGAATTCCATGTTCTTGTAAGGCTTGAATGAGAGCTTGCTCGCATAAAAAAACGGTTGGCGCTCCACACCGTTCGTCACCGTCTTTTCAAACTCTGAAAAGATCAGATCGTACTTCAAATCCCAAAGGTACCTTGAAGTGAAGGGTTCAGGGCTGGAAATTTTGATACCGGTGAAGTTAGGTGGGTTATTGGTAAGGGTGATAGCGCCCCGATACCCCAGTCCCAGCCAATTGGCATCGCGGCCGAGTTCCAGCTCCAACGCGCCTCCGCCAAACTTCAGATACCCTTTGTTTAGGCGCACCCGAGATGCATCCTCGGCACTGGACCCAAGCAGTAGCGGCTCGACTAGAGCGCTGGCTACCGTGCCCATATACGCTTCACTGCTCCATCTGGCTTCCAGGTTGTGCCCGTCGCCGTAAACTACACCCTCGTTGTTCTCAAAAAGCGGCGTTCCCTCTGTGCCTCTTTGCTGCGGCCTGGCAATCTGATCGGGACGGCTGCCAGGCAAGGGGAAGATCCAGTCGCCGCCGGTATCGAGGACAGGCCGGGAGTAATTGCGCGGAGCGCCGTCGAGGTAGACGTAGCGCAAACGCGCGTTGGAGACCGGATTATAGTCAAAGAAAGGCGCACTTTCCGGTTCGCTGTAGAGTGCTGCTTCGCGCGGTATCAGCCTTTTTAGCATGGCAACTAACTCTTTCGCGAGGGGCGGGTAATCGCCCGACTCAAGCCGCTCATCGGCTTCCTTAAGGAGTCTCGCTACCTCACTTCGCGAATAGGGGCGAATGCCTTTGAAATCGGAGACTATCAACCCAAAGCCGGACAGTTTTTCTATGTAGAGGTAGATCGGGCTGTCGAGGGGAACATTAGGAGAGGAAAGGGCAAAGGCGCTCCCTGCGAAGGTGATGACCAGGGAAAGAGAGGCAAAGAGAAGCTTGTAACAATTCAAAAAATTTCTCCTAAATAAACCAAGGACTAAAGTTTGCTGACATATACCACACCGCTGCAAATAAGAAAAGAATAATTTGCCGCATCCAACCATGGCTGCCAAGAGAGGGATCCAAGAGAAATGTCGCTGGGTTGGCATAACGTTCAACGAGGCCTAATACGCCAATTTGAAGGACAGTATTCTGCGCTGAATCTATTTCCTGCCAGCAGCTGTAATGTCAGGAAGGAATATCCCTATGAAGTATTTTTCAGAAGTCCTCTTTCACCGGCAAAGGACCAGAACCAAATCCAGATTGCCGCAAGCCATCACCACGAAGTGACAATTATGTTGAACCAACGGATTCCGCGTGCCACTCAGGATCCTCGACAAAAAAACGCCGTAAAACCTGTATTGCAGGATTTTACGGCGTTTCGGAGTTTCAGGAGGTCCGGTAAAGCTTACCGGGGGGTTCCTATTTTACATCGAGGAGTTCAACCTCGAAGATGAGGGTAGCATTCGGCGGGACATCCTGACCTGCGCCACGGCTTCCGTAGGCCAGTTCAGGTGGGCAGACAAGTTTGGCTTTGCCGCCGACCTTCATCTTCTGGACTCCTTCGGTCCAGCAAGGGATAACGCCCGAGAGCGGGAACTTGATGGACTGTTTACGTTTGTAGGAGCTGTCGAACTCCTTGCCGTTCGGCAGGGTGCCACGATAGTTGACTTCGACGGTGCTTGAGGCGCTCGGCGATTTGCCGCTGCCGTCCTTGATGGACTTGTAAACCATGCCGGAAGCGGTCTTCACTGCCCCTTTTTCCTTGGCTGCCTTATCGATGGTGTCGTTGGCTACGGCAAAGGCCGGAACGGCAAGCGTCATGGCAACAGCTACAATGATCAGTCTCTTCATCTCTGCTCCTATCTGTAATTGGAGGATATGGATGCAACGACGGCATCCTATCATTGAAAATTGGCTTCCGTCAATGATGATTTCGTTAAGCCGCAGGATCAGGTGTCAGGGCCAACGGCTGGACAGCCTTGCGAGGCGGGATTCTCACCCGAATCTCTTTCAGCAAAAAATGGAATCATCATTGCTGTGGACATGCGTTGTCATTTCTCTTTGGAATTTCTCACCATTTAGCTGACAAATACTTTGACAATTGAGAAATATCCACTCAAGTCCCAGCACTTTGTATCCGAAGACCTGTTTATAGAGGAAACGGCTATATTGCCACGGTCGCCGGAGAGCAAACACCACCACTGAAATTTCGCACGACATGATGCAGATCACCGAAGTCGTGGCAGTCGACATCCCCAGGTGCGCAAGAATCCGCCACGGCAGCGGCACAAATGAGCGGGGTGCCGAGAAGTTGCTGCAACGGGTGCGGCAGTTCAAGCTGTAAGCGGGCGACGACTGTCAAACTTATCGGTTGGGCTACCGTTCCTCTAAGCAAAGTGTTAGTAGATATTTAGTGGGATTGCGGGGGTATCGAAATGGAAATGAAGCCTATTGTCATTGGGGTACTGTTTGCCATAATTGGCCTTGTGGTATTAAATAATCATTCCCGAAGAGACATTTCTCAGGAACCAAGGGAAATTTCCAGTTACGAGTATGCCAATTTATGTACAACCTTGAGCCTTTACCCCGGTATATCCGATACGGTCAGTAAGGGATTGGAACACGACACTGTATCTGTTGCTCAGTATAACAGAATCATGCACATGGCTGATGTAGTGAGATATAAGCAGGAAAAGAAAGATTCGGCACGGCAGAAAGTTTCCAAGGTATCCCTGGCTGTTGTTTCAAAAGAATAATCGAGCAGCAAAAGTGGCCGTCCACGAAACTGCGCGATACCGGGACGCATTTCCATTGGGGGAGAAATCTCGGGGGTCAGGCCTTTAATAAGATTTTGCCTCACGGACACAGGAAGGGTCTTTATTCATTGGTGATAATCACTTTAAGGGCGTGGCCCTTCATGGCATTACCAAACGTTTCGTATGCCTGCATGACGTCCTTCAGTGCAAAGTGATGCGTGATCAATTGCTCCGGCTTTACCTTGCCCGACATGACTGTTTTCAGCAGCATCGGAGTCGTCACGGTATCGACGAGGCGCGTGGTGAGGGTGATGTTGTGTGACCAGAGCTTGTCCATATTCAGCTGCACCGGCTTGCCGTGTACGCCGATGTTGGCGATATGACCGCCCGCCGTCACTATTGACTGGCAAATGTCGAAACTCGTTGGCATCCCTATGGCTTCAATCGCTGCGTCCACGCCCCTGTTGCCGGTGAGCGCCATTACCTTCTCGACAGCTTTGCCGTCGCTGTTGTTGATGAGCTGCGTCGCGCCGAATTTACTGGCGACCTCCAGACGGTTGTCATCTATGTCGACCATGATGATTTCGGCAGGACTGTAGAATTGCGCCGTCAGAAGCGCAGCCAGGCCTATCGGGCCGGCACCGATAATCGCCACCGTGTCGCCGGGCTTGACCTGCCCGTTGAGGACACCGCATTCGAAACCGGTCGGCAGAATATCGCTCAACATGACGAATGCCTCTTCGTCGGCCCCGGCCGGAATCGGATAGAGGCTATTGTCCGCGAACGGGATCCTGACGTATTCGGCTTGAGTGCCGTCAATAAGATTGCCCAGTATCCAGCCCCCGCCGTTCTCGCAGTGCGAGTACATTCCTTTCTTGCAGTTGGCGCACTTTCCGCACGACGAGATGCAGGAAATCAGGACATGGTCGCCAACGCTGAAATTTGAAACGCTCCCGCCCACCTTATCGATGATTCCCACACCTTCGTGCCCCAGGATGCGGCCAGCCGTAACCGTCGGCACATCGCCTTTCATGATATGCAAATCCGAGCCGCAAATGGTAGTTTTGGTGATCCTGACGATGGCATCTGTCGGTGTCTTGATGACTGGCGTAGGCTTTTCCTCTAAGGCAAGCTTGCCAGGACCATGGTACACAAGTGCTTTCATAGGTAATCCCCCTGTAATCTTTCTCTACAGATAGTATAGCGCAGTTATCACGGCAGAGAAAACCTGCAGCTTTTGTGAGAGCAACGGTCTGATTATACGGAGAAAATCTAAAGAAGGCGTGCGTGGTGACGTTGGAACCGTCAAAGGAATCCGTCAATCTGAGGATAACTGCAATATACGACGGGGCGCATTAAAGCAGGGCCAGGTGGTTGAGATTTTGATTTTTTAGCGCAAGGGGTCAGTCGCGGGGTCAGTCAGCCACGTCGGGAATTATAATTGTCGCTGATCACTTATGCACCTTATTCACTCCAGACGCCCTCTCTCTGTGCACGATTAAGCGGTTATTCGTTCCAATTCTGCCAACAACACCGGCAGATCATCTTCTACAGAACGCCAGACAGTGGCTAGGTCAACACCAAAGTACTGATGAATCAATTTGTCACGGAAACCAGCCAAATCCTTCCATGGGATACCATCATTACGACTTCGAAATTCGGAGGACAGGTTCTTGGCTGCTTCTCCGATAATCTCAAACTGCCGAATCACAGCATCTTGGGCCATGCGGGCATTCCGAAATTCGGCGAAGTCCATCCCCACAGTGTATGCGTGGATCTGCTGGATAGCGTCTATGATGTGCGCCAAATATACGCTGTCGTCACGAATCATGACGCAATAACCTTGAGTTCCTTCCTTATCCTGTCAATAAGGTAGGGACTAATTGCCTGTTCGGTCAGCAGATCTATTTTTACACCTAGTAACTCGGAAAGCTCCCTTTCCATACGAATCAGCCCAAGTAGGCTATGTTGCTCGCTGAACCAGACCAAGAGATCCAAATCGCTGTCAGCACGTTCCTCACCGCGCGCGTATGAACCAAACACGCCTATCCGCTCGGCACCGTGGGCTGTCATGTAACTTAGGATTTTATCGTCAAAAGGGGTTACTTGTGCCATGGCGCCCTCCAATAGGGTTCGGACCACTTCTACTTAACGACTGATGTTCTTAATACCGCTTCATTCGTAACACTATCGAGGACAACTGGCAAATCTTTTATTCTCTAGTAGTTTTGGTTACGCTGGGTTGCACGCAACTCCGTGAGAAGCTTAGCGGCAGTGTGGATGAGCCATGCTAGATTTTTCGCCGTGCCTTGCGCCTACGACCTTGTTTCCCCAGATCAGGGCCTTGCCCTTCCCTCGCTCAGTCTCGCTCATTGCAGGTGGCACCTCCCTCACCCCTGCCCTTTCCCTGTGGGCGGGGGGTCTCAATCGCGGCAGGAATGCCGCTCCAGCGAGTGGTTATTCGTTTGGAAGGTTGGCGCTAAAAGCATAGCGGAGCAATGTTTAGGGGGGTTGGCGAGACGCATGCAATGTTGTCTCTACGCGCGCGACCCATGTCGGTCGCCGGTCGGGGAGCCAAACTGATCTGATACAAAGAATGGCCCCCAGGCGGCTCGCCTGGGGGCCATTCTATCGTTATGACGGCATCATCTGTCGCCTGACTAGAACTGCACTGCCTTCTGCGCCAGCTCCAGGATGGTGCCCAGTACTACGCCGAGAACCAGGGTCGCGACTACGAGCAGGCAGTACCTTATCCCAGTTGCATCGGATACAGGTCCGGGAACAGGTATCCGGCGACATGAGTCGAGAACGCTTGTCTTACCGGCCCCTTCGGCATATCGGAAACCAACAGCCCCTCATCCAACAACTGCCCAAACAGCATCCTGCCGGTCCGTTCCGCCATTCATCCGAGGGAGGCATAGGGCACATAACATTAAAAAAAGGTCCATTTCGGCATGCCGAAATTTAGGGGTCAAATCCCGGAGATCATTCAGCTTAAGGCAAAACTGACTCCAAAAATAACGCCGTTTTCTAATGTAGTTTCTAATGTGATGTTATTCGTTTGGAAGGCTGGCGCTATAAGCATAGCCGAGAAATGTTTAAGGGGGTTGGTGAGACGCATGCCATGCGTCTCTACGCGCGCGCGCCCCATGTCGGTCCGGAGCCCAACGGATTCGATACAAAAATGGCCCCCAAGCGTCTCGCCTGGGGGCCATTCTATCTTTATGCCTGCATTATTGCCGCCTGACTAGAACTGCACTGCCTTCTGTGCCAGCTCCAGGATGGTGCCCGGTACGATGCCGAGAACCAGGGTCGCGACTACGGAGACCAGCAGGCAGATCGCGATGGACGGCGTTGCTCCGGCCCAGTCGAACTCTTCGGTCGGGTCTTTCATGTACATGAAGACCATGACGCGCAGGTAGTAGTAGACGGACGCTGCGGAGTTCAACACGCCGATGATGGCAAGCCAGATGTAGCCGGAATTGACGGCTGCGGAGAAGAGGTAGAACTTCCCGATGAACCCGGCGGTCGGCGGCACGCCGGCCAGCGAGAACAGGAACACGGTGAAGACTGCTGCCAGTACCGGCTTCTTGTAGGCAAGCCCTGCGTAGTCGGATACGTTGCAGTTCTTCTCGCCTTTCTTGCCGATCAGGACGATGACGGCGAAGGCGCCGATGTTCATGAAGGCGTAGGAAAGCATGTAGAAGAGTATGCCGGCCGCCCCTTCGGCGTTGCAGGCGGTGAAGCCTACCAGCGCGTAGCCCGCGTGGGCGATGGAGGAGTAGGCAAGCATCCTTTTGATGTTGTCCTGGGAAAGCGCGATGATGTTACCGACGGTCATGGTGAGTACGGCAAGCACCCAAAGGAGATCGGTCCAGTCGGCCTTGAGCATCGGGAAGGCGAAGATCATCACCCTGATGAAGGCGGCAAAGCCTGCGGCCTTGGGGCCGGCGGACATGAACGCGGTGATCGGCGTCGGTGCGCCCTCGTAGACGTCCGGGGTCCACATGTGGAACGGCGCGGCGGCGATCTTGAAGGAGAAGCCGACTGCGATGAGCAGCATGCCGACGATGAACATCGGGTTGGTGGCAATCGCGGGGTTCGCCATGACGTGGGACTGGATCACCATGATCTTGGTGCTCCCGGTCGTGCCGTAGGTAAGCGCCATGCCGTAGAGCAGGAAGCCGGTGGAGAAGGCGCCCAAGAGGAAGTACTTGAGGCCCGCCTCGTTCGACTTTACGTTGGCCCGGTTGAACCCGGCCAGCACGTACAGGCAGACGGAGAGGAGCTCAAGGCCGAGGAAGATGACCATCAGGTCGGTCCCGGACGCCATCAGCATCATGCCGATGGTGGCAAAGAGTATCAGGGGATACAGCTCGCCCTGGTTGCAATCTTCCTGCGCCATGTATCTGTCCGAGATCAGGATGGCCAGCGCCGCCGAGATCAGGAAGATCACCTTGAAGAAGATCGCGAAGTTGTCCTGCATGACGGCCCCGCCGAACGCTGACTGCGGAACACCCCAACTGCCCACCGCACTCGCGCAGGTCACGGCGATGCCGATGATGCTCAGGTACCCCAGGTAGGCCTTGTCCTTGCTCGGGACAAATACGTTAACCAGGAGGAGCAGCATGGCGACGACTGAGAGGATGATCTCAGGCATGATCGCTGCAAAGTTAATGGCCGGGATTGCAATTGTTTCCATCTATAATCCTCCGATCAGGCTAGTTCTAAACGGTTCTATTTGGCTTCATGAGCTACTGGAGCGACTGCAACCGGCACTGCAACCGTCTCTGCAACGGGCGCTGCGACCGGTGCCGGCACGACTGCTGCTACCAGTCTCTTCCCCTTGGTCTGCTGGATCATCCTGTCGATGGACGGGGTCATGCTATCGATGAAGGGGCGCGGGTAGACGCCCATGAAGAAGATGAGCGCGATGAGCGGAGCCATGATGCAGAGCTCGCGGGCGTTCAGGTCCTTCAGCACCATGTTCTTCGGGTTCTTCAGCTCGCCGAACATGACCCTCTGGAACATCCAGAGCATGTAGACGGCGGAGAGGATGACGCCGCTCGTGGCGACGATGGCGAACCAGCGCAGCGGTCCCTCGAAGGCGCCCAGAAGGATCATGAACTCGCCGACGAAGCCGTTGGTGCCGGGAAGCCCGATGGAGGAGAAGGTCACGATCATGAAGATGGTGGCAAATACCGGCATCTGCTTGGCCAGCCCCCCGAAGTCGGAGATCTGACGGGTATGACGCCGCTCGTAGATGAATCCGACGATGAGGAAGAGCGCCCCTGTGGAAACCCCGTGGTTCAGCATCTGCAGCATGCCGCCGGCAACGCCAGCCTGGTTCAGCGCGAAGACGCCGAGCATGACGAAGCCCAGGTGGGCCACGGAGGAGTAGGCGACCAGCTTCTTCACGTCGTGCTGCACCATGGCGACGAGCGACGCGTAGACGATGCCGATGACGGCCAGGGTGCAGATGAGCGGGGTGAAGCGAGCCGTCGCATCCGGGAAGAGCGGCATGGCGAAGCGGACGAAGCCGTAGGTGCCCATCTTCAGCATGACGGCGGCCAGGATCACGGAACCTGCGGTCGGCGCCTCGGTATGGGCATCCGGCAACCAGGTGTGCAGCGGGAACATCGGGACCTTGATGGCGAAGGCGAGCGCAAAGGCCAGGAACATCCAGGTCTGCGTTGCCGGGTCAAGATGCAGTTCATAGAAGCGCAGCAGGCTGAAGTCGCCGCCGCCGGCCTTGAGATAAAGCACGATCAAAGCGACCAGCATGAGGAGCGAGCCGACCATGGTGAAGATGAAGAACTTAACCGCCGCGTAGATCCTGTTCTTGCCGCCGAAGATGCCGATCATGAAGTACATCGGGATCAGCATGACTTCCCAGTAGATGTAGAAGAGGAACAGGTCGATCGCCACGAAGGCGCCGATCATGCCGACTTCAAGCAGCAGCAGAAGGATCATGTATTCCTTCACCTTCTCCTCGACCGCGGTCCAGGTGGAAAGGATGGCGAGCGGCATGATGAAGGTCGTCAGGATCACGAGCCAGAGGCTGATCCCGTCGATGCCGACGTGGTAGCTCATCTGGAACGGGCCAGCTGCGATCCAGGGCATCTTCTCCAGGAACTGGAAGCCGCCGATGTTCGCGGCTGCCGTCGCGGCGCTGTTGTAACCCGTGATCAGCGGCAGCGAAACGAGGAACGTCACGACCGAGACCGCCATGGCAACAGTACGGAGCACGCCGTGGCTGTTCTTGTTCACAAAGAGGAGGACTATCGCCCCGATCAGCGGTGTGAAGGTTAATATGCTCAGTAACGGTAGCGTCTGGCTCATTTACTCTGCTCCTTTTACTTCAGGTCAAAAATATATCGTTTCTTAGCGGAATAGGAAGCAGCCGATGATGACGACCACGCCCAGGGCCATCGTGAAGGCGTAGTTGTGCACGAAGCCGGTCTGCACGTGACGCAGCACGCCGCTGAAGCCGCGTACCACCGACGCTACCCCGTTCACCATGCCGTCCACCACGACCACGTCGAACCCCTTCCAGAGGAAGTTGCTGAACGCCTTGCAGGGGTTGACGAAGGTGAAGTCGTAAATCTCGTCCACGTACCACTTGTTGTAAACCGCACGGTGCAGTGTCGGGAAGCGTGCGACGAAGCTCGCGGGAACTCCCGGCGCCACGATGTACAGGGCATAGGCCAGCGCGATGCCGCCGCAGGCGATCAGCACGGAGACTCCCATCAGCCCCCACTCCATGGCGATGCTGTGGGCACCTTCGGCGTGGCCGCCGTGGGCCATGTAGTTGGTCGAGTAGGCGAAGACCGGCTCCAGATACTGCTCAACGTAGTTCGGAAAGCCGCCCAGCACATGGCCGATCACCGGGGGTACCCCGATCCAGCCGCCGAGTACCGACAGGGCGGCGAGCACCATGAGCGGGAAGACGATGACGAAGGGGGACTCGTGCAGGTGGCTGAATGCCTTGGCGGAGAGCCGGGTCTCGCCGAAGAAGGTCATGAAGACCAGACGGAACATGTAGAAGGCGGTGAGACCCGCGGCGACTGCGCCGGCAGCCCAGAGGAGGATGTTGGCCGACCCGTGGTGCGGGTTGGAGAACGCCTGCCAGAGGATCTCGTCCTTGGAGAAGAAGCCGGCGAAGCCCGGGATACCCGCGATGGCGATGGTCGCCAGCAGGAAGGTCCAGAAGGTGATCGGCATCTTGGTGCGAAGACCCCCCATGTTCCTCATGTCCTGCGGGTCGGCGTCGGAGTGCTCGTGGTGCAGGGCGTGGTGCATGGCGTGGATGACGGAGCCGGAACCGAGGAACAGGCAGGCCTTGAAGAAGGCGTGGGTCATCAGGTGGAACACGCCGGCGCCGAAGGCTCCCACGCCCATGGCTAGGAACATGTAGCCCAGCTGGGAAACGGTCGAGTAAGCCAGTACGCGCTTGATGTCATTCTGAGCCGTGCCGATGGTTGCGGCGAAGAGCGCCGTGGCGGCACCGACGCAGGCGATGACCAGCAGCGTGGTCGGGCTCTTGATGAACATGAAGTTCATGCGGGCGATCATGTAGATACCGGCGGTGACCATGGTCGCCGCGTGGATGAGTGCCGAGACCGGGGTCGGGCCTTCCATCGCGTCAGGAAGCCAGGTGTAGAGCGGAATCTGCGCCGATTTGCCGGTGGCGCCGATGAAGAAGAAGAGCGTGATCGCTGTCACCACCCCGCCTACCGGGAGGAGGTCGGCGTGGGAAGCAAGCTCGCGGAAGTTGATGGTCCAGACGTTGTGGGTCCCGCCCATGTACCAGAAGAGGGTGAAGACGCCCAGGAGGAAACCGAAGTCGCCGATCCTGTTCATGACGAACGCCTTCTTGCCGGCGTCGCCCGCCGACTTCTTGTGGAAGTAGTAGCCGATCAACAGGTAGGAGCAAAGCCCCACCCCTTCCCAGCCCACGAACATCAGGAGCAGGTTGTTGCCGGTCACCAGCAGCAGCATGGAGAAGGTGAAGAGGTTCAGGTAGGTGAAGTACCGGTAGAACCCTTCCTCGCCGTGCATGTAGCCGATGGAGTAGAGATGGATCAGGAAGCCGACCCCGGTCACCACCATCAGCATCAGGGCGGAGAGCGGATCGATCAGGAAGCCGATGTCGGCCTTGAACTGTCCCACCTGCATCCAGGTGAAGATGGTCTGCTCGAAATGCCTCTCCTCACCCGGAAGACTCAGGAGCTGGAACAGTATCCCGCAGGCGACCAGAAAGGAGCCGAACACCGCGAGGCTCGCGATCCCGCCGATGACCTTTTCATTCTTTATCGACTTGCCGAATAGGCCGTTGATGACCACCCCGATGAGTGGGAAAAGTGGGATCAACCATACGTATTCAAACATTCCTGACTCCTTTATTCTGTCGTTCTGATCTTAATAGTCTTTAGGGACGGCAAACGGCTTTCCGGAAGATCTACAGCTTCATCAAGGTGATGTCTTCTACGTCGATCGATTCGCGGTTCTTGTAGAAGGCGATCATCAGCGCCAGACCCACGGCCGCCTCGGCAGCCGCAACGGTCATGACGAAGAAGACGAAGACCTGTCCGTCGATGTTGCCCAAGTACTTGGAGAAGGCGATGAAGGTCAGGTTTACCGCGTTCAGCATCATCTCCACGCACATGAAGATGACGATGGCGTTCCTGCGCACCAGCACGCCGATTGTGCCTATGGAGAAGAGAATGGCTGAGAGTATCAGGTAGTTGTTTATGGCTAACATGTCAGTACCCCTCAAATGCTTTAGATTTTCTTTTTAGCCAGTATGACTGCGCCGATGATCGCGGCGAGCAGCAGCAGCGAGGTGATCTCGAACGGGAACAGGAAGTCGGTGAAGAGCGCCTTGCCGATCAGCTCGACGTGCCCGACCTGCACCACCATCGCCTTGTCCATGAACGGTGTGCCCGGGGCGCCCGTCACGCTTCCCTTGATCAGGAACCAGCAGGTCAGGAACAGCGTGAAGACCCCGACGGTCGTTCCGGCCAGTACCGCGTGGGTGCCGCGCCTGCCGCTCTCCGCCTTCACGTTCAGGAGCATGATGACGAAGATGATCAGGACCATGATGGCTCCGGCGTAGACGATCACCTGTGTCGCCGCCATGAACGGCGCGTCTAGCATGACGTAGAAGGTCGCCAGGCAGAAGAAGGTCATCACCAGCGAAAGGGCGCTGTTGATCGGGTTTTTGCAGGTGACCACAAGGATGGAGCAAATTACAGCCACCGCAGCCACGACGAAAAAGAAGATCGATTCCATTGCTGCTCCTTTATTTCTTTTCTAAGAGTCGCTCTTTGGTAAAGGTGAAGTCGGACCGCTTGTAGTTTGCCAGCTCGAAGGTGTCCGTCATGCGGATCGCGTCCACCGGGCAGGCCTCCACGCAGTAGCCGCAGAAGATGCAGCGCAGCATGTCGATCTCGTACTTCTCCGCGAACTTGTCGTGATTCGCGTCCTCGCCGGCCTCGACCGTGATGCACTTGGCAGGGCAGACCGTGGGGCAGAGGTAGCAGGCGACGCACTTCGCCTTGTCGTGCGAGACGTTCAGCGCGTGCAGTCCGCGGAATCCGGTCGGAATCGTGGGCCGCTCATCCGGGTACTGCAGGGTGACCGGCTTCTTGAACATATGACTGAAAGTGATCTGAAGACCTTTTAAGAGCGGCATTATCATTTGCGGCACCTCGCCTTATTTAAGTTCAACGGTGTTGAAAAATGTTTATTTAGACAGAACAACCCAGATCCCCGTCACCACCACGTTAATGAGGGTGAGCGGCAGGAACACCTTCCAGCCCAGACGCATCAGCTGGTCGTAGCGATACCTCGGGTAGGTGGCGCGGATCCACATGCAGCAGAAGATCAGGAAGTAGACCTTGGCGACGAACCAGAACCAGCCGGGGAGAAACGCGGGGCCGTGCCAGCCGCCCAGGAACAGCGTGGTGGTGACCGCGCAGACCGTGATCATGTTGGCGTATTCAGCCATGAAGAACATGGCGTACTTCATCGAGGAGTACTCGGTGATGAAGCCGGAAACCAGCTCCGTCTCCGCCTCGGGAAGGTCGAACGGGGTCCTGTTGATCTCGGCGAGCGAGCAGATGAAGAAGATCACGAAGGCGAGCGGCTGCTTGAAGACGTACCAGGCGCCGTCTGCCTGATCGGCGACGATCTTGTGCAGCGAGAGCGACTCGGAGAGCATGAAGACCGCGATGATGGCGAGGCCGGCGGCGAGCTCGTAGGAGATCATCTGTGCCGCGGCGCGCAGGCCGCCCAGCAGGGAGTACTTGCTGTTGGAGGCCCAGCCGGCGAGCACCACCCCGTAGACTCCCAGGGAGGCCATGGCCAGGATGTAGAGCACCCCGACGTTCACGTCGAAGATCTGCCCCTGCTGGTCGTAGTAGGCCGCGATCTGCAGCGGAACCGTGTAGCCGAACACGGTCACCTTGTCGCCGAAGGGGATGACGGCGAAGGAGATGAAGGCGGGTATCAGCGCCACCAGCGGGGCTAACAGGAAAGCGAACTTGCTCGACTGGGAGGGAACGATCTCCTCCTTGAAGAACAGCTTGATGCCGTCCGCGATCGGCTGCAGCAGGCCGTGCCAGCCTGTCCGCATGGGGCCAAGCCGCACCTGCATGTGACCGATGATCTTTCTCTCCGCGTAGGTGGCGTACGCCACGGTCAGGAGCACAAAGACAAAGGCTACGAGCACCTTGACAACCATGGCTATATAGTACGCGACCGGCAGTCCTAAGATTAGCGTATCCATCTGATAGTCTTCCCCTCTATTGTGAATTTATACCAACTATATTCCGCAGGTTTCCGGAGCTACTTCGCTACGGAGACCCAGGTGACTGCATTGCCGTCGGTGATGCTGTTGATGGAGCCCTCGGAGAAGTGGTAAGGTGCGAACACCACTCCCTGCGGGACCCTCTTGCCGACCTTCGCCTTGAGGCTGACCGAGCCGGTGTCGGATTTGACCGTCACCATGTCGCCCTCGGCGATCTTCAGTGCCGCCGCGTCCGCGACGGAAAGCTCGGCGTAGGCGTCCGGGCAGACAAGCATCGGCCCTTCGCCGTAGCGGGACATGGTGCCGCAGTGGTAGAGCGCGCTGCCGGTGACCAGTGCCAGCTTGCCGGGAACGCCCTTCAGGGCGGGAGCCGCTACCGGAACCAGCTTGGCGGTTACGCTGACCGGAAGCACTTTCCCCTCGTCGCCGAGTCCCGCCTGGCTGAGTCCCTGGTAGGCGGGGACGCTGGCCGCGATCTCGGTGAAGAGCTCGCCCTGACCCGCGTACTTCTTGCCGCCCAGAGCGATGTTGAGCAGATTGAGGATCTCGAAGTCGGTTTTGGACAGGGCGATCGGCTTGATCGCCTGCTGCACCCGCTGCACCCGGCGGCCGAGGCTGGTGAAGGTCCCGGACTTCTCCGCGAAGGAGCAGGCGGGGAACACCACGTCGGCGAGCTGGGCCGTCTCGGTCAGGAACAGGTCGGCGACCACCAGGAATTCCACCTGGTCGAGCGCCTTCTCGATCTTGGCGCGGTTCGGATAGGAAACCACCGGGTTCTCGCCTGCCACGTAGAGGGTCTTGACGCTCCCGGCGGCGCAGCCGTCGATGATCGCCTGGGCGTTCAGGCCGCCGGCCTTCGGGTAGATGCCGAGGTCGACCGCACCCTGGCTGTTGTTCTTCTCGCCCATGATGAGCAGGCCGCTCCCCTCCTTGCCGATCCTGCCGGTGAGGATGGCGAGGTTGGCGCAGGCCTCGGTGAGAGCCGCGCCGTGGCCGGGGTAACCCTGACCGATCGGGAGGATGATGAGCGCCTTCTCGGCAGCCGCGTAATCCTTGGCAAGGGTCGAGATCTCTTCTGCGGAGACCCCGCAAAGGGCCGCTCCCTTCTCGACAGTGGCGTCGGCGAGGGCCGCTTTCAGCTCGGCCAGCCCCGGGGCAGCCGCGTCGGCTAGCCCCGCGTCGATGATGACGCGCGCCATGGCGTTCAGCAGTGCGATCTCGCTGCCGACCGCGTGCACCGTTGTCTTGGCGCCCGGCAGTTTGGTCAGTTTGCCTTTCTTGTCGGAGACGATCCTGAGGTCGATTCCCTTGCGCTTCACGCCGAGGTTGATCTCGAAGCCGATGACCGGATGGGTCTCGTAGGCGTCGCTCTTGATCACGAGGAGGAGGTTCGCCTTCTGGATGTCCGCGATCTCGGAGGGAGATGCGACGGTCCCGAAGCTCGCCTTGGCCCCCACGGTGAGCGCCTCGTGGGCATAGCCCGCCGAGTGGTCGATGGAGTCGGTGCCGATCGTGCCGCGGAACAGCTTCTCGAACAGGAAGAGCTCTTCGTTGGTGAGCCTTGCCGTGGTGAGAGCCGCTACGCTCGCGGGTGCCGACTTGGCGGCCCTGAGCCTCTCCGCAACCACTCCCAGCGCCTCGTCCCAGGTCGCTTCCACCAGCTTGCCGTTCTTTCTGACCAGCGGCGCCGTCAGGCGCTTGTCGGAGTTGACGAACTGGTAGGCGAAGCGGCCGCGGGTGCAGAGCTGGCCGTTATGGAAGCCCTGGTCCTCGTCGTAGACCGTGGTGAGGACCTTGTTGTCCTTGGTCCCCAGGGTCAGCTGGCAGCCGGTGCCGCAGTAGGAGCAGACGGTCTTCGTCTTCCCGAGGGCCCACCAGCGCGCCTTGAACTTGAAGGGGCGGGAGACCAGGGCGCCGACCGGGCAGACCGAGATGCAGGAGCCGCAGAACTCGCAGTTGAGCGGGCCGTCGTACTCCGTGCCGATCTTCGCCTCGAGGCCGCGGTTGATGACCGAGTAGGCGCCGTAGCTGACGATCTCGTCGCAGATCCGGGCGCACTTGCCGCACAGGATGCAGCGGTTCATGTCGCGCTCGATGAGCGGGTTCACGTAGTCGATCGCGTGGTTGAACTTCTCGTCGGTGAACTGGTTGCTGTTCACCTTGTATTCGTAGGTGAGGTTCTGCAGGTCGCAGTCGCCCGCGGCGTCGCAGACCGGGCAGTCGATCGGGTGCTTCAGGAGCAGCAGCTCCAGCACCAGCTTTCTCGCCTTGACGATCTCGTCCGAGGTGGTCTTGACGATCATCCCCTCGGTCGCGGGGGTGGTGCAGGAAGGGATCAGCCTCCCCTTCATCTGCTCCACCTCGACCAGGCACATACGGCAGCCGCCAAACGGATGCAGCTTCTTGTCATGGCACAGGACGGGGATCTTCACCCCGCATGCCTTGGCCGCATCGTAAATGGTAGCGTCTCTAGGTACCGTCACCTGCTTATCATCGATTGTAAGATTTACCATCTCGACCTCAGTCTCCCTTACGGTGTGTTCTTTGCTCTTGGTCTACTCAATGGCCATGAATCGGCAGGCGTCGTAGCAGGACTTGCACTTGGTGCATTTCTCTTTCACGAGGACGGCGGTCTGACCCTTCTCCCAGACGATGGCGTTGGACGGGCAGGCCTTGAGGCAGGCTCCGCACTTGACGCACTTCGACTCGACGACCTCCCAGAGCAGGAGCTCCTTGCAGGCGTTGGAGGGGCAGCGCTTGTCCGTGATGTGCGCCTCGTACTCGTGGCGGAAATACTTCACCGTCGACAGGATCGGGTTCGGCGCCGTCTGCCCCAGGCCGCACAGGGAGGCCTTCTTGATGGTGGATCCCATCTCGAGCAGGGTGTCGATGTCCTTCAGTTCGCCGTGGCCCGCCGTGATCCGCTCCAGGATGTCGAGCATCGCCTTGAGGCCGACCCGGCACGGCACGCACTTGCCGCAGGACTCCATCCTCGTGAAGGTGAGGAAGAAGCGCGCCACGTCCACCATGCAGGTGGTTTCGTCCATGACGACCAGACCGCCGGAGCCCATCATGGCGCCCGCCTTGATCAGCGAGTCGTAGTCGACCGGGGTATCCAGCACCTCGGCGGGAATGCAGCCGCCGGAGGGGCCGCCTGCCTGAACCGCCTTGAACTTCCTGTTGTTGGCGATGCCGCCGCAGACCTTGTAGATAACGTCCCTGACGCTCATCCCGGCCGGAACCTCGACGAGGCCGGTGTGCTTCACCTTGCCGGTGACCGCGAAGATCTTGGTCCCCTTGGTGGTCTCGGTCCCCAAGGAGGCGTACCAGGCGCTCCCCTTGTTGATGATGTGGCGCACGTTGGCGAAGGTCTCGACGTTGTTGATGTTGGTCGGGTGACCCCAGAGCCCCTTGACCGCCGGGAACGGCGGACGGGGACGCGGCATGCCGCGCTCGCCCTCGATGGAGGCCATGAGTGCCGTCTCTTCGCCGCAGACGAAGGCGCCGGCGCCCTTCTTGATCCTCATGTCGAAGTCGATGCCCCACCCCTGGATGTTCTTGCCCAGGTAGTTCTTCTCGTAGCAGACGTCGAGCGCCTTCTGGAGGCGGTCGATGGCGAGCGGGTACTCGGCGCGCACGTAGACGTAGCCGGAGGTGGCGCCGATGGCGTAGGCGGCGATCATCATCCCCTCGATGATGCAGTAGGGGTCCCCCTCCAGGACGGAGCGGTCCATGAAAGCACCCGGGTCACCCTCGTCGGCGTTGCAGATCAGGTACTTGTGGTTGCCCGGCGAAGCGGCGCAGAAGGACCACTTCATGCCGGTGGGGAAACCGCCCCCGCCACGGCCGCGCAGTCCCGACTTCTTCACCTCGTCGATCACCTCGGCAGGCTTCATGGTCTTGACGCACTTCTCGATCGCCTTGAAGCCGTCCTCTTCCATGTAGGCGTCGAGGCTCTCCGGGTCGATCTGGCCGCAGCCGGTCATGACGACGCGCATCTGCTGGTCCACGAAGGTGTCGTAGTAGGCCTTGGCCTTCTTCTTCTCTATCGGGGTATGGTTGACGATGTGCTCATCGAGGATGGCGGCGACGTCGGCCGGCACCACGAAGTCGTAGGTGACCCGGCCGGTTTCCGGCGTGATGATGTCGACCAGCACGTCATTGGCGCACAGACCGCGGCAGCCGGTCTTGACGACATCGCAGCGCTTGCCGATCTGGGCGACGATCCCTTTCTCGGCTATCAGCCTGGTAAACTCTTCCTCAACCTGCTTCGCGCCGGCCGAAATGCCGCCGGTGCCCTGACAGATGAGAATCTTGACTAATCCGTTTTCACTCATTGACGTCCCCTGCTGGAAAAGTTAGCTGATCCATCACTTCATCGGCCGTGCGTTGTAGGTGTTGACGATCTCGTCCACCTTCTGAACGGTCATCTTCCCGAAGGTGTCGTCGTTCACCATGGCGAGCGGCGCCATGCCGCAGGCGCCCAGGCAGGCGACCTTCTCGAAGGTGTAGCGCAGGTCCTCGGAGGTTTCCGCGTGACCGATGCCGAGCC